>JGI24695J34938_10001229_pt1 | contig 22620 bp, 19 predicted proteins | sample TergutCo191P3_FD_34938 | JGI IMG/M metagenome (IMG submission 34938)
GCGAAATTATCACCAAACTCATATGCTGTAAAGGTAAAAGCCGCGCCTGTTTTTAACATGAATTTGAACTGCTTTTCCAGCTTGTCCGCAAACCAAATATCGTCGGCATCAAGGAAAGCAATATAACGCCCCTCCGCTTTATCTAATCCCGTATTACGGGCAAGCGCCGCACCGCAATTCTTTTCATGCTTTATAACCTTAATCCGCGCGCGGACGGAAGCGTTTGCTTTTGCCAAAAAATCATTGACTTTCGTTAAGCTTTCATCAACCGAACAATCATCAATCAGGAGAAGTTCCCAATCACAGTAGGTTTGCTTAAGAACCATTTTTATCGTATCAACAATATATTTTTCGGCATTATATATCGGGACAATAATGCTGATCATCTTTTGACTCCTCAAACTTCTTCTTTGACCAAATAAAGCGGACGCTTTTTTACTTCCATGTAAGTTTTGGCGAGATACTCGCCGATAATTCCGATACAAAAAAGCTGGACACCGCTAACCAACAAAATAATACAGACTAAAGAAGGCCAACCCGAAGTCGGATCGCCAAAAACCGCCGCTCTTATTATGATAATAACAATAAAGACAAAGGCAATAATGCAAAAAAACAGGCCAATTATTGATGCCATCATCAGCGGTACCGTTGAAAAAGCCGTGATCCCTTCAAGGGAGTACATAAACAAGCGCCAAAATGACCACTTGGTTTCCCCCTTTCGGCGCTCGACATTCTCATATTCAAGCCATTTGGTTTTGTAACCAATCCAACCAAAGATGCCTTTCGTAAAACGATTATACTCAGGCATCGATAAAATTGCATCTGCCACTTGTCGGGTAATCAAACGATAATCACGCGCTCCGTCAACTATCTCTGCTTTTGAAATTTTTTTCATAAGTTTGTAAAAACGCCGGGCGAAAAAGGAGCGAATCATTGGTTCACCCTTACGGTTTACGCGCCTGGTAGCAACCGAGTCATACCCCTTATCCAGATAACCAAACATCTCAGGTAACAAGGACGGGGGATCCTGTAAATCGGCATCCATGAAAACCAGGTAATCACCCTGCGCTTTTTTTAGACCCGCGAAAATAGCGGCTTCTTTACCGAAATTCCGCGAAAATGATATGAAGCGGACGCGTTCGTCTTTTTGCTGTAACTCTTTAATCGCCGCCATTGTTCCGTCTGTCGAACCGTCGTCAATGAAACACATCTCAATATTTAAGCCGTGATTGCTAAAATAAGACGCGTTCTTCATAAATTCGCTATAAAAGTCGGCAATATTCTCTTCTTCGTTATAACACGGAATGATTATGCTTAAGAGCTTCATATGTTTATTTTAACATAAATAATTAGGCGCGACAACTATCCTGTCAAAAAAACTACCGCCCATCCCTAATCCGCAATTGGACCTGATCGGCTATATTGGCAATATACTCGCTATTAGTCGGGCGCTGGCAACCGCTTTGATTGGAATAACCATAAAATTGCTCAAACATATCAGTACTGCCGCGCTCCCAGGATATCTCAATGGCGTTACGAATCGCACGTTCAACTTTTCGGTCGGTGGTATCATAAATCTTGGCGATTTCGGGATAAAGAAGCTTCGTAACACTTCCGACTACTTGCATATCTCTTGCCGCTAAAAGAATCGCCGAACGAAGATATCGATATCCCTTTAAATGTGCAGGAACGCCTAAGCTAATCATTGTTTTTGATATATACTCTTCCAGAGTAATTTCATTGATCAAATGTGTCATTATAAGCTCCTTATCTGCTTTTTATGTGTCATTTCAGGTCGAATTTTATCATTTTAACACCTAAGTTTACATAATAATGCTACCATGCTTTATCATTATTATGTAAAAAGGGTCAGTATTCAACATAATATCACATTCAGTCAAGGGGGTAAACATGTTAATTATCGCGTAGAAGCAAATTGTGAAAAATCATGAATTTTATTTTGAGAAATGAGTTTTTGTTATCTATTTTCTAATGAACAAAAGTTCTGAAAACTTTGACCTAAACAGTCAATTTTTGTAGTCGAAATGTTTGTTCGGTTTACATAATAAAATTCTATAAATATTCGGTTTTTCCTCGCTTTTTAAGTTCATCAGGTATCTCTTTTACGCTTTGTGCTTTGTCTTTATGGCAGACCATAATAGCGTCTTCGGCTTCGACAATAATCAGATCCTCTACTCCGAGAGTAGCGATTAATTTGCTCTTCGCATAAATAATGCAGTTTTTTGTATCAATCATAATCTGGTCTTGATTTGTGACATTTCCGTCTTCATCTTTTTCATGCAGGACTTCCAATGCATCGAAGCTTCCGACGTCGCTCCAATCAAATTTGCTTTCAACTACCATTACTTTTTTGGCGCGTTCTAAAATACCGTAATCAATTGATATCTTCGGGATAGTCGGATAAATTGCGGATATGGTTTTGCTTTCATTTTCAGTCCCCATATCTTTTTCAATATCTTTAAGGCATTTATAGATATCGGGTAAAAGTTCTTCAAAATATTTAAGGATTGTCGAAACGCGCCAGGTAAACATTCCGCTGTTCCAGAGGTAATTACCATCGCGCAGGTATTTTCGGGCGGTTCTGATATCAGGTTTTTCGACAAATTCGCTGACATCGTGATAGTCACGGTCGGTATCAAACGTATTGTACTTAATATAACCGTAACCAACGGCAGGGAAGGTGGGTTTGATGCCGATGGTGATTAAGCAGTCGGTTTTTTGGGCAAGGCCGTAGGTTTGAACCAGCGTTTTGTTGAATCCTTCAACGTCTTTAATATAATGGTCGGAAGCAAACACGCTCATAATGCCGTCGCCGTATTTTTTGAGGATTTCCATTGCGGCATAGCCGATACAAGCGGCGGTATTTCGGGCGGCAGGTTCGGCAAGGATATGAATCGGAAGGATGGTTTCATTGGTTGCTTCACGCATGAGGGGGGCTTGGGCTATGTTGGTGACGATGAAGATATTTTTAGGGTCTATGGTGGGGCTTAAGCGGGCGATAGTGTCGTTGACCATCAGGTCGTCTCCGCTTAGGTTCAGGAATTGTTTGGGTAGTTCCTTTCGGCTCAGAGGCCAGAATCTAGTTCCGCCGCCGCCGGCCATAATTACGCCGTAGTGGGTCATGTAAGGAGATCCTTTCGGGAGTATTAAGCTCTATAAAGCACTTACATAAGAATACATGAGATATGATGATAAAGCAATACTTTTCTACTGCTATGCCTTGATAAGCGGGAGTTTTCAATTATATATCATTCCGAGGGAACGCAGGATTTATAGATTTGCGGTACTAATTAGCGTTATCTTTGGACAGCAAGTTGGTAAGTTCCGCGAATTGTAATAGTGTCAGCGCTTCTCCACGCACTGCTTCATTGATACTCATCTTTTGCAAAGCAATTATGACATCATTTCTTTTAAAGCTGATGTTTTCAGCATTAGAAAGAGCATTGGCTAATGTTTTTCGGCGCTGGTTAAAAGCCGCTCTGATAATCGCAAAGAGAAGATTTTCATCAGCGACTGAGACCGGCGGTTTTGGATGTTTTTTTAGCTGAATTACGGCACTCGAAACAGCAGGTTTCGGAATGAAGCAGGTGGGCGGGACAGTCATGATAATTTCGGGGTCGGCATAATATTTAACAGCCAGAGAAAGTGCGCCGTAATCTTTTGTACCGGGCCCTGTTTTAATCCGCTCGGCGACTTCTTTTTGAACCATGACGGTTATGCTTTGAATTGGAATACTTTGCTCAAATAATGACATTATTATTGGTGTGGTGATATAGTAGGGAAGGTTGGCGACGACCTTAATTTGACAGCCGTTGCAATCATCTTTAATCAGCCGATTAATATCTACTTTTAAAATATCTTCGTTTTTGATGATTATGTTATCGTACTCTGAAAGTGTTTCTTCTAATATCGGAATTAATTTCTTGTCAATTTCGATGCAAATTACTTTTTTCGCGTACTTCGCCAAACATGCTGTCATTGTGCCGATGCCGGGTCCGATTTCAAGCACATAATCGTTTTCATTTATTTTCGCGGCGGTTACTATTTTTTCAAGAATATTTCCGTCAACTAAAAAGTTTTGACCATATTTTTTTTGGAGAAAGAAATTGTGTTTTTTGATGATATCCATGGTTTTAGCAGGTGTTGCTAATTCGGGCATACGTTACTCCTTGTATTTTTTACTGATGTGATACATAATAATTATACAGTAACTTGCGTTGTATGAAGCGATTTTACTTATTTCTTTTTGCAGTTTCCCAGACTGCGAAATGCATGGGGTATATTATGAAAAACTTATTTTTCAATTCGAATGGACAAATGCGCCCTGGTTATTTATTAATGATGGCATTATTGATTGCTTTCACGGCGGATGTATTCGCCGGCATTTTAACGATTTTCGCATATTATTTTTTCCCCGATGCATCTATGTATACATTTATTGGCTCCGCACCATCGACAATAATATATGCACTGGTATATGGATCTGCGGCATGGTTTCTCAGTAAGATAATTTTAAATAAATTTTTATCGCAAGATGATTTATCGATGATTGATTGCTTTTCATTCAAGAAAAGAACTCTGGTTCATCTTGGAGCCGGTATGCTTTTGGGGATTATTGCGTTTGCGGCAACTGTCCTGCCTTTATATCTGACAGGTCAATATGTGCTTGCTTATAACGGAATTGAAATTGTTCCGTTAATGCTTTATTTTGTCTTCTTCATTTCGGTAGGAGTAGTCGAAGAAATCACTACCAGAGGAATTATGCAGCATACAATGATGCGCTATGGAAAATGGATGGCTTTGATTATAACCGGCTTTATCTTTGCCGCTATGCATTTATTGAATCCTAATGTAACGTTTGCCTCTTTGTTTGGTATTTTTATAGCGGGGATTTTTCTCGGAATGTCGATGTATGCGACAGGTAGCCTTACCGTGGCAATAGGGGCGCACATTACTTGGAACTGGGTACAGAGTACGGTTCTGGGTATTCCTGTTAGCGGTCTGGATATAAAGGGTAACGTTTTTCAAACTACAATTGTCGGAACGAATGAGTTGATTACGGGCGGCCGTTTTGGTGCGGAAGCATCTTTATCTTGCTTTATTGCGTTAGCGGTTATTTCTTTTGTGTTTTATTTACGGTGCAAGAAAAGGGAATTAAGTGAATAGGGTGCTTTTATTTATCTTAAATAAACGTAACGCATTTTCTTTAGTTTGTTCACAAACGTTTTCGTAAGTGGTGTTTTTGATAGCGGCAATTTCCTTGGCGACATATGTAAGGTACGTTGAATTGTTGCGCTTCCCTCTGTACGGCATAGGGGCAAGGTAAGGGCAATCAGTTTCCAATAAAATTTTGTCAAGTGGAATGAATGCGGCGGCTTCTCGTATTTTCCGGGCATTTTTGAAGGTTATAACACCGCCTATTCCGATATATAAATTCATATTAAGGCATTCACAGGCTGTTTCCTTTGTGTAGGAAAAACAATGCATAACGCCGCCGATTTCAGATACATTATTTTCACGGAGGATGTCGAGGGTGTCTTTGGCAGCTTCGCGGGAATGGATGACGACGGGTAAGTTTAGCTCATGCGCAAGTTCAAGTTGCTTTTTGAACCAAAATTTCTGGATCTTGTGTTCAGGTTCATTCCAGTAATAATCAAGACCGATTTCGCCGATGGCAATTATTTTTGAATCTTCTTTTTGGATTTTTTCTTTTACCCATATAAGGTTATCTTCTGATAATGATGCTGTATCAGAAGGATGGATTCCCAGTGCGCCGTAAATAAAAGGGTACTGCTTTGCCAAATCCAGTGTTTTTTGGAGAGATGGGATATCTGAGCCGATATTTATTATATAATCGATACCATTTTCGGTCATGGTATTAAGCAGTTCTGAGCGGTCGGGGTCAAAGGCTTTGTCGTCGTAATGTGCATGGCTTTCGAAAATCATAATTTGCTCCCAAGCGTTATGCGGACGCTCGCATGTTTATTTTTGGTTATGTGTAGAAAATTTATTTTTATTTCTACTTGCAAACTAACTTACATTATAATATAATTACATTTGCATTATCAAGATAAATTTGCACCATTAGCTCAGTTGGTAGAGCAGTAGACTCTTAATCTATTTGTCCAGGGTTCGAGTCCCTGATGGTGTAGTATCAGAAAAGCCAGAGCTTGCGGAGATAGTTTAGTTTTCATGAACCATCACCGTCTTTTTCCTTGTCGCGCTCAACTGTTTCATCGATCGCCCGGTTAACGAAGCCATTGAGGGATTCATCGCGCCCGGCGGCATGGTCTTGTAGGTCGGCTTTACGACCTTTGGGAACGACAAGCCGTTCTTGATGGCAGTACCATGAAGTACCATGAAAAAATTATCTTTGACATATTGTGAAATAATGATATAATATACTTAATGAGAGAGCCGATAGCTAGATACACCCTAGCCGCCGATAATCAAAACGCTAAAAAAAGTGACGCTTTTCCTACCAAGACAAGGCGTCACTTTTTACGGTTATAAGTTTTATTATTGCGATTACTACTGTTATTACGGCGGTTACTGCCGTTACTACTGCACATAACATTATTACCAATGTAAAAAGTTCCATGTAAGATACCATAAGCCAACTCCAATCTTCCGGCGGTTGGCACATCGCCCCATCGACTCTCTGGGTAAGTATATTATATTTTCAATGTACTGCTATCGGCATCGGGTCACTCTTTCGTTACATCGTCTGGTACATATTCCATAATATCACCTGGCTGACAGTTAAGCAAGCGGCACAATTTAGCGATCGTACGAGTATCAATGTCACCACCCTCTTTAATCTTCTTAAAAGTAGCTTGACCAATGAGATTATCTTTCTTAACGGTGTATGAAGTGATACCCTTCGATTGCATCATGGTTATAAGCTTATCATACTTAATTGGTATTTTATCACCTACTTTCTTTTATCCCTGTAAGTACATTATACCAAAATGATATCACTATTACAAGAGACATTATCACAAAAGCTATCCCAAAATATTGTGATATTTGTATATTGTGTATCTCTATAAATGGTGACACACTGTATTTAACAGATAACACCAACACAGAATTAACCGCCAAAATCAGGGAACTAAAAGAACTTAAAATTATGGCTGAGGAACTTACCGCCGAGATAACCAATATCGAGGACGTTATTAAAGCGCATATGACTGCTACTGATACTGACACCATCACCGCCGATATCTTCAAGGTAACATGGAAAGCCGTAACCAGCAACCGTTTCGATAGTGCATGATTTAAGAAGACCCACGCTGACTTGTATGCTCAATACTGTAAAGAAAGCGTTTCGCGCCGCTTCTGTGTTGCATAGGAAAAGCCCTTGTATCAACACCGTCCAAAGTAACGATACAGGAGCCTTAACACCGCGGAGCCTTAACACCGCCGGGCGGTAAGGTAATTATATATCTGCCGCTCCGAGAAATCAAGGAGAATATATGGTTTATAAAGCCGCTATCATTAAAATGATCAAGGAGTTAGACAATGAAGATTATCTAAGATATATTTTCATATTTATCAAAACACTCTCAGAGCCGAAAAAGTAAATTCAAATAACAAGCATACTCTGATTTTATTATCACAGACTAGGTGAAAGCTTAGTCTGTTTTCCTGCTGCCGACCACTTTCATAATTTGACTACCATTTGACTACCAAAATTATATTTGACTACCGAAAATAACGAAATGTTACGAAATTCAATATTGAATAAATCGCGTATAATAGAGCCTTGCGGCAAATTACGATATACTACGAAAAGCAATATTATTGACTCTTAATCTATTTGTCCAGGATTCGAGTCCCTGATGGTGTATGAGGAAAAAAGTCAGTAAATACAGGAACTTGCGACAAATTCACGATAGTAAAAAGCCACTCTGAAAATGAGTGATTTTTTGATTCTAGTTTTCATTTGGTCTTTATCATCAAAAGAAACTTACGTGATTCGGGCGGTTTTGCTTGAGCTATTGCATCCTCCTTCCAAAGAAAAAAGCCGACAGCGCAACTATCGGCTTAAAGTTTTAATTATTTTTAGTCTCACAGCAATTATAGTTACAAACTCCTAATTAATTATACCTGTGTTCTAATTTATCAGTTATGGAACCGTCTTTATTGATTTTTCTTGTTTTTTTAAATTGAGAACCATCTGGTTGATCATAGGTGTGTGTGACTCGTGCTGTATGTTTTCCTGCATATGTATCAGTTTTGTCGGGTTTTCCTTTGATTATATCAGGCATGTTTCCAGAAGAAACGGATAACTGGTTTTTAGGCATTTTGCTCTCCTTTTCATTAATGTGATTTTGTTATTGTACCACAGTTATCTGCAAGATTCAATCCCTTATAAGAATATACATAAATAAATTTTTCATAAGTGATAAAAAGTCCGTTTTATTGGACACCTATTACTGTATAATGATTTTAACAAGGCAATTTTACATTCTTATCTTGATTTTTAATTGCAGATTCCGTTATCATAGATTATAAAATTAAATACTTGTTCTTCAATCAATATACTGATATAATAAGCGGATGAATACACAGCGATACTGTTATCGGAGAGGTAAGTATAAATGGCAAACATTTTAAAAGATAAGGAAATCGAAGGTCTACTCGGAACAGTAATAATTAATGGAATGACAGAAAATATTCGACCAAATTCATATATCATACGTTTAGGTAGTGAAGGCGAGTTTCTTGGAACTGGAAAATCATTTGTTCTTGGAGAAAAAAGGGAGCAAAAAAAGGGTATAATTCTTCCTCCAGGTCATTCGGTCGGTGTTTCATCAATTGAGCAAATAAATTTTACTAAAGAAACTGTTGATGAATTGTTCCCCAAGCAAGCTCTTCATGGATTTTTAGCCCCAACAACTGATTTATCTAGAGAAGGCATTGTTGTTTCTTCCACTCAAATTGATGCTGGGTTTAATGGTTCATTAAATTGGACACTTACAAATACGAGTAGTCAAGAACGTCGCTATATATATGGAGAAAAACTTTTTAGGCTAACAATTTTCAAGCTAGATGAATCTGAGGTTCCTCAGACATATTATAGTGGTTCATATCAATCAAAAATGGGATATGTCAGATCAAATCGTATGGGCGCTCCAGTAGGTATGCAGGAAAGTGAATGGGAAGAACCTTTTACTGATGATGGTATAGAAGAATCATTGGAGCGATTAATGAAGGCTGGCTATCCATGGCAAGCTGTAGCATCACAGTTAAAGATGATAGATAATCAGTTTAGTATGGTATCAACTGAATATCAACAAATCTATGATTCAATTGAAGTTATAAGTAATAATGTAAATGATATTGAAAATTCGATAAATAACTCAATTAACAACACTATAAATACTATAGTTAATCAAAACCTTGGAATTACTGTAAATTCCGCCGTTAAAGATGGAATAACGCAATTGTATAATTGGGCACTTATAAGACTAATGAGTGCAATGGGAATTTTAGCTGGCTTAATAATTACTGTTACTACAAGTCCAATCGCATATGATTTTCTTGTAAAATATGGCGCAGTGATAGGTTTATTAATAATTATTTTCGCTACGGCTCTTTTTCTTTGGGGTCGACCTAAGAAGAATAAAGATAATAAACCTTAAATCAACTAAGCATTGATTTAATAACTTATAACTAACATGTTAACTTATGACAGGCTTTCTGAGTTTCTCGGAGGTCTATTTTTTGTGGTTTTTACTGGGCATACCTTCTATTATGCAGATATAAATGACCCTCTGGAAGGAAAGGTATTATTTAGAAATGATATACTTGTTGGCTTTACGAAGCCAAATTGCCGGAACTTTATTATTTCGGCGAACCTATAACCTATACCGGCTTTCCGAAGTTGCGGATATTATTCAAAGCCGTGTGCGAAAGCGAATAAGTTTTCTGCATTTAATATATTAACAAAGTTACGGCTTTGCTGTACAATTGAATTAAAAAGTGGGAGATTCACTGATGAAACATGAATGGAAAAAACATGAAAGAGATCTTTACACAGACCAAAAAACCCCAACTATAATAACAATTAATGAGCAAAAATATATTATGATAAGCGGCAAAGGTAATCCAAACGGTGAAGATTTCGGGGAGCGCGTCGGGGTGTTGATGTCTTTGGCGTACTCGATAAAAATGCGCCATAAAGCCGACTACAACAATAATTCCGAGTATGCTTCAAAATTCGCCTACGGTGATTATACCGTGTTTCCTTTAGAGGGGATATGGGCATTGAGTGCCGCCCCTGCGGAAGGTATGCCGCTTAACAAGAACAACTTAATCTATACAATTATGGTAAGGCAACCGGATTTTATCACGACGGAAATGTTTGATTCCGCTTATGCCGCTGTGGAAAAAAAGAAACCTCACCCGCTTTTAAAAGAAGTAAAATTTGACAGTATGAGCGATGGTTTTTGTATACAAATACTTCATGTAGGCTCTTTTGACGATGAACCCGCGGCGTTCGCCAAAATGGACGCCTTCGCGAAGGAGAAAGGATATAAACGGCTCGATCATACCCATAGGGAAATATACTTAAGTGACGCTAGAAAAACAACGCCTGATAAATATCAAACAATTTTGCGTTACCAGGTGCAGGCAGAGTAGTTCTAACCTAATATTTAATATTAACAACACTACCGTTTTACTGTACAATTGAGTTAGAAAATCTTGGAGGATAAACCTATGATTAAAGCAACTAGATTAAGTAAGGGTGATACGGCCGCGATTGTTTCATTATCATCAGGCTTAGGCGGTGAAGCGGCATTTTTATATCGGTATGAAATTGGTAAGAAGCGCCTTGAAACGGATTATGGCTTAAAGGTTGTTACGATGCCTAATGCACTTAAAGGTATTGAATACTTAGATAAGCATCCGAAAGCTCGTGCCGATGATTTAATGGATGCTTTTAAAGATAATACTATAAAAGCAATTATCTGTATGATTGGCGGTGATGATACAATCCGTTTGCTGGATTATATAGATTTTGAAGTTATCAGGAGTAATCCCAAAATCTTCATGGGTTATTCTGATACCACAGTAAATCATTTTATGATGCATAAAGCCGGATTGATATCATTTTATGGCCCCTGTATCTTGGCTGATTTCGCAGAAAATGTGACGATGTTTGATTATACGAAGCATTACATTCAGAATGTTCTTTTTGAACCTACGAACGAACTTCCGATAACCCCAAGCCCTGTATGGACGTCGGATTTCTTAGAGTGGGCGAATGAAGAAAATGCCATTATCGCCAGAAAAGTGACAGAAGATAATAAAGGGTATGAGCTATTGCAAGGGAGCGGTATTTCACAGGGACGTCTTTTGGGAGGGTGTATTGATGTATTCCCGATGATTTTTGGTACGAAAATTTACCCAACACTTGAGGAATGGGAAGATACTATTCTTTTCATTGAAACATCAGAAGAGTGCCTTGAACCGAAACATGTAAAGCGTCTCTTACGCGGGTTGGCGGCACAGGGTATTATCAGCCGAATTAACGGGATTATCTTTGGCAAACCTGTAAGTGAAAAATATTACTATGAGTATAAGGAAGTTCTTCTGCAAGTAATTAGTAAAGAAAATGGCCGAAACGATTTACCCATATTATATAATCTAAATTTCGGACACACAGCACCCATATGCATCCTTCCATATGGCGTAAAAGTTGAAATCAATTGCAACGCTAAATCATTTCGTTTGCTTGAGTCGGCGGTGCTTTAATTGAAATGAGGTAGCATAACGAAAGCTATGATATGGGGATTGCGGTTCGAATGACGCAATAGCGCACGGTGTAACTTAATATATTACACCGCGGTTTGCTCGAACTGCGAATGATATAATTCCGCATAAAACCCATCGGCTTTAAGCAAATCTTCATGATTGCCCTGCTCGACGATATCACCGTCCCTCATAACTAAAATCATATCCGCGTCGCGAATCGTTGACAATCGATGAGCGATTACAAAACTCGTCCGCCCTGCCATCAAATTAGCCATTGCTTTTTGGATACGGACTTCCGTCCAGGTATCAACCGAACTGGTTGCTTCGTCAAGAATAAGAATCGGATTATCCGCCAGAATCGCCCTCGCAATCGTCAAAAGCTGTTTTTGCCCCTGCGATACATTACTGGCATCCTCATTTAGTTCCATTTGATAGCCTTCAGGCAAGGTCTTAATAAAACGATGCGCATGAGCCGCCTTAGCCGCGCCGATAACCTCTTCGTCGGTAGCCGAAAGTTTGCCATACCGAATGTTTTCCATAATCGTTCCCTTAAATAACCAAGTATCCTGTAAAACCATTCCGAAGTTTTGGCGAAGTTCCAAACGGTCATATTCACGAATATCCCGCCCATCAACCATAATCCGTCCGCTGTTTACATCATAGAAGCGCATCAGCAATTTAACCATTGTTGTTTTTCCTGCTCCTGTCGGTCCGACGATCGCAACCATCTGACCCGAACTAACTTGTAAGCTGAAATCATTAATAATCGCTTTTTCAGGATTATAACCAAAATGGACATTTTCGAAAATGACTTGATTCATATTATCTTGATTGGAAACTTCGCTTTTCCCGTCCCATTCACCTTCTTCCTCTTCCGCTAAGAAAGCAAAAACCCGCTCCGCCGCCGCCGCTGTTGATTGCAGCATATTCGACACCTGCGCGATCTGCTGTATTGGTTGGGTAAAATTGCGGACATATTGGATAAATGCCTGAATATCACCAATCTGAATTGTACCGCGAATTGTCAAAATACTTCCGATTACCGCAACTGCCACATATCCTAAATTTCCGACGAAGAACATAATCGGCATCATCAGCCCTGAAATAAATTGCGATTTCCATGCCGACTCATATAATTTATCATTCGTTCCCGCGAACTCTTTTACGGTGTCTTCTTCACGGTTAAAAGCCTTAATAATATTATGTCCGCTGTAGACTTCCTCAATCTGACCGTTGATATCACCGAGATACTTTTGATGGTCAACAAAATATTTCTGCGAATGCTTAACCACAAAACCAATCAAAATTCCTGTGATAGGCAAAATAACGATCGCAATCAGGGTCATCAGAGGGCTTATACGAAGCATCATCACCAAAACACCGATTATCGTCGCAACCGATGTAATTATAATCATGATGCTCTGATTGATATTCTGCCCGATGGTATCAACATCATTAATTATCCGCGATAAAATATCACCGACAGACGTTGATTCGAAATACTTCATCGGCATCCGATTGATTTTTTCGGAAATATCCTTACGAAAGCGATAACTGATGCTCTGTGAAATTCCTGCCATTATCCAGCCTTGGATAAAGGATAAAAGAGTACTTACACCATACAAAAACAGAAGAAATAATAGTATATTGCCAATAGCGGCGTAATTAATCTCGCCTGTACCCATGACCTTAGCCATATAGCCGTTAAACAATTCGGTAATCGCATCTCCCAGAACTTGAGGCCCTTTGACGTTAAAAATAGTTCCGCCAATGGCAAAAAGTGATACAATTATAATTGCATATTTATAATTGCCGATGTAATGGAGCAGTTTTTTCGCGGTACCTTTAAAGTCTTTGGCTTTTTCACTTGGCATACCATGCGGGCCGTGACCGGGACCGTGTCTAGGACGGGGCGGATTTTTGATTTTTTCGCTCATTATAATGTACCCCCTTCCGTAATTATCGTATTCATATCGGTGTGAAGCTCTTTTTCCGATAATTGCGAATTGGCAATTTCACAATATTCTTCACAGCTCTTAAGAAGTTCTTTATGTGTGCCTGTACCGACTATTTTTCCGTCGTCAAGAACGATAATTTTGTCGGCATGTAAGATGGTATTAATCCGCTGTGCAACAATTATGACAGTAGCGTCATTTATTTTCTTATTCAGCGCTTTTCTTAAAGCAATATCTGTTTTGTAGTCAAGTGCTGAAAAGCTATCATCAAACAGAAAAATCTTAGCTTGTTTGGCAATCGCCCGAGCTATTGAAAGCCGTTGCCTTTGCCCGCCTGAAACATTCGTTCCGCCTTGTGAAATCTCGCTTTCATAATTATCATCTTTTTCAGCGATGAAATCGGCGGCTTGTGCGACCATTGCCGCATCATGCATTTGTTCATCAGTAATAAAATCGCCCGCAAATTTAATATTTGAAGTAATATTACCTGAAAAAAGGACACCTTTTTGCGGAACGAAACCAATCAAACTACGCAGCTTGCTCTGTGAAATATCGCGGATATCGACGCCGTCCAAAGTGATTCGCCCTGCTGTAACATCATAAAAACGGGGGATCAGATTGAGTATTGTTGATTTACCGCAACCCGTACTTCCGATAATAGCCGTCGTCTCACCTGAGCAGGCAGTAAAACTTAAATCCGTAAGTGCATCATCGGAGGCGCCGGGATAGCAAAAAGAAACATTTTCAAAACTAATATCGCCTTTTGCCGATTTTACTTTTTCATCAAGCGGATTTACGATATCATTTATTGTTGCTTCCGTAACCAGAATTTCATTAACCCTTTTCGCCGATACAAGCGCTCTGGGCAACATTACGGAAATCATCGATAACATCAAAAAGGACATGATTATTTGCATCGTATATGTAATAAATGCCATCAGATCGCCAACCATCAAATTGCCCAGATCAACGCCTTTGGCACCGAACCAAACAATTATTAAGGTAATGCCGTTCATAATAAACATCATTAACGGCATCATCAAAGCCATGACACGGCTGACGAATAATTGATTATTCATCAAATCTGTGCTTGCTGAGTCAAAACGCTTTTCTTCATATTTTTCGCGACCGAAAGCACGAATAACGTTTGTTCCCGTCAGGATTTCACGTGACACAAGATTCATATGGTCGAACAAAATCGGCATTTTTTTAAATTTAGGCATTCCGATAATCAATAGAATTATGATTAATATTAAGACAGCGCCGACAGCGGCACCGATTATCCATCCCATTCCTGTCCTAGTACCGAAGACTTTAATTACACCGCCGATACCCAAGATAGGCGCATAAAAAATCATCCGCAACATCATAATAGCGGTCATTTGTACTTGTTGGATATCATTCGTACTGCGGGTAATTAGCGATGCGGTTGAAAAGCGGTCTATTTCCGCGTTAGAAAAAGAGATTATTTTGCGAAAGACTTTATCACGGAGTTGCATACCCATTGAAGCACCCGTTCTGGCGGAAAAGAAACCGACCAAAATAGCGGCGGACATCATAATCATCGAAAAAGCAAGCATGATTCCGCCTTTATTAAGCAAATAACGCATTTGGGTTTTGCTGAAATCGACCCCTGCTGCCTCTTGTTCAGCGATAGCTAAGGGGGTGGAATCCGGAACGCCTCGCTGTGTAATACCGATATCAACGATATCCGACATATATTGCGGAAGCGACAGTTCGAAATAGGCTTGTATAACTAAAAGGATTATAACTGCAACAGCCGGTAAGCCTAAACCTTTTACATGTTTGAATATGCTGAACAAAATAATTTCCTCCGTGGACAAATATAAAGATATCCTTCATTATAAAGCCGAAGGGTCATTTAATCAATTAAAAATCTATAAACTTTGTGACCTAGAATGATTAAATTGACAATTAAAAAAATCATATGATATGATGGAGCAGATGAATTAACAGATGCGAAAATTGCGTTTACTGCCATTTTGAAGGGATTATGTGATAGCAAAATCAAAGTTTATTAATTCAACTAAAAAAGAGTATTTGGGACAGATTGATTATGATAAAAATCTATGTAATTTCTATTGATAGTCTTAATGATAAAACTGTTATTGAATGGTTTGATTTAATTGCTTATGAGCAACAAGAACGTTTGAAGCGTTTTCGGTTTCGTGAAGATTATTTACGGTCATTGGCAGGCGAAGCGATGTTACGGATTATTGTCGGGGAAAAAGTGGGGGTGATGCCGAAGAAATTGAATATTATCAGACCAAGAGGGGAAAAACCATTTTTTGCGGATTATTCGGGAATATATTTTAATATTTCACATTCGGGAAAGTGGGTTATCTGCGCTATTAATGATGATGAAATAGGCATAGATATAGAAGAAATAAAAGATAAAGAAGTAAATCCTTCACTGATTCGCAAGGTATTATCTGCTATGGAACAGGAATATGTGGAAAAGCTTGATGACGAACAAAAAGCTAAGGCTTTTTATCGTTTCTGGACAATGAAAGAAGCATATATTAAATATACGGGGCAAGGGCTTAGACTTGAGCTTGATAAAATCGAAATTGATGTTGAGAGAAATTTAGTTCGTCTTGTTGATAGTGAATCTGAGTGTAGTTGTATCACCAAACAAATAGATTTTTTTGATGATAAATATATCTTGTCAATTTGCGCGAATAAAGATGAGACGCCGCTAGTTAGTAGATTCCGAGCCGAAGCTTGGAACGGCGAATGCTTAAGCTGATGGTATTGGGCTTGACTGTCAATAACGATAAATTATTCTGTCTTAAAACGGGCCGTAATTTACGAAATGTGCCAATGTCAGGAATCCCGCGCACATAACCAATAACGCGGCATTTAACTTCCACGTCCACCTGAACCAAGTCGTATACGGAACGCCGACGACCCCCAATGCAATTAACAGCACAGCGTTGGTGGGATAAACCATATTCGAAAAACCGTCGCCAAAAGTAAAAGCCAAAACAATACTTTGCCTGGTCACGCCAATCAACTCCGCAAGCGGTGCAAGCAGGGGAATTACCAAAAACGCTTTTGCCGAAGCCCCGCCGATAAAAAAGTCAAATGCCAGAATAAACAAAAAGATAATCATCAGCGAAAGAAGCGCATGTGATCCCGCGGCGGCATTATAAACATAATACAGCAGCGAATCCATAATATTCCCCGAAACAATAATTTGCTTAACACTCATAGCCAGCATCAACAAAATTCCGCTGGGTAAAAATGATACCAAGCCCTTCCCGAAATCGCGAAAAACTCTTTTATGCCCTGACAGTAGCCCTGCGCCAATCCCCCCAAGAGTTATCAGAAAAGCAATCACCGGCATGGAATAATCATTAAGCCCCGATACGAAAAGACCCAGCACAATATAAAGAACAAACGCTGCCAAACAACTGACGAAAAAGATTAATCCCCGACGATTTTTAAGCGCTTGTTCTTTTGAAACCATTTCTTCCTTTATCGTAACAGATGTAATACTTTTGCCATACACTAAGGACTTTTCAGGATTTTTCTCGATTTTTTTCGCATATGCAGAAAGAAAATAATAGAGCAGAATAAACGAAGCTATAAACACAAGTATTCGAAGCCACAAACCTGAGAAAACAGGCAGTCCTGCTAAGTTCTGCGCAACCCCAACCGTGAAAGGGTTAAAAAGGCTGGCGGCGAAACCGAATCCTACCGCCAAAACACTCATACCAATACCAACGAGCGCATCCCATTTAAGTGAAACAGCTAAAGCGACGGTTATCGGAACTAGTAAGACGGTTTCTTCGAACATCCCCATCCCCGACCCTAGTGCCATACCGAAAAGCGTTACCGCCGCAAGCAATTTATATTTCTTATCGCCAAACCGCTTGATAACTAAGTTCATTGAATATTGTAGTAAACCGCATTTATCCAGAATCAAAAAGACACCGCCAATCATCATAATTGAGATAATTATCATAACTGCCGTTACCACATCAGGGCTTAGGAAAACTTCAAAGGGTGCAGTAAAAAACCGCCACCATTCTAAACGTCCGCCATCTGTTTCATGATATGATCCTGTAATAATCACTTCACGCCCGTCCACTACACTTCGCTCAAATGCCCCCATCGGAACAACTTGTGTCAAAATCATGGCTAACAGCATTACTCCCAGCAAAATGGCGGCTGTATTGATGAAGGTCTTTTTTCCGATTTTTAGTCCCTGTGATTCTTTCCCGTTCATTTTTCTCCTGCTTTCTTTATAAATTGATAGTTAAAACGAAGCGCTCCCGCTAGGCTCTTAAGTCTGATGCGCTCGTCGGTTGCATGCATAGAATTTATCTCATCTTCACTAAGTACAAAGGGATAAAAACGGTAAATTTCATCAGTTATATGTGTATACTCATGAGAATCCGTAGCGCCTGTGACTAAGTAAGGCACAGGAATAACACCTGTTATTATACTGGGTAAAAAACTTCGGATTAGTTCATATGCTTGTCCGAGTTTTTGAAGTTCGGCAGGTTCAGCGGATTTCAGAACTTCTATCTTTACCTCAGTTTTGTTTCTGAAGGTTTTAAAAGCTATCTTTTTAAAATGGTTAACTACTTTTTCAATGCTGTCACCCGGCAAAATTCGCACATTGAAAAGAGCCGAAGCCTTTTGCGGTAAAACATTAGCCGCCGGGCTTGCCTCGGACATGGTGACGGCGATGGTAGTGCGAGTCATCGCATTAGTTTGTCTGTCGCGGGCAAGATAGGCGAAAATAAAAGGTTTAAGCAATCGCTTGCTTGCCGAAGCTAACCGCAGCAAAAAACTTGAATGATGAGCGAGGGTATTTAAGGTAGATATGACAGGCTCAATAAGTCGTTGCTTCATCGGATTAGCTTCAATAGCGGTAATTAGCAGTGCCAGATTGCCGAGCGCAGTATGAGCGGGAGGTTCGGCGGCATGTCCGCCTTCGCCGCTAACCGTGACACGAATGTCGGCATATCCTTTTTCAGCAAGGCCGATCATTGCCGTCGGGCTTTTTAACCCGAAAAAAGAGGAATCCGTTACCGCTCCGCCTTCGTCTAAGATAAATTCGAAATGAATACCGCGTTCACGCAACAGCCTTGCTATTTCCTTGGCACCTGAGCCTTCACCTATTTGAACTTCTTCATTGTGTCCTAAGCATATGTAAATATCACGGTCAGGAGTATAATTTTCACTTAGCAATCTTTCAACGGTTTCAAATATAGCCACCAGCTGATTTTTCATATCAGCGGCGCCGCGTCCCCAGATCGTCTTTTCGTCCGCAAAGCCATCAAAAGGCGGGTGTGTCCAATCCTTCAAAGTGGACTCCTCAACAGGGACGACATCCATATGAGCAAGCAAGGCAAAAGGGCGTAAGGAATCACTTTTTCCGCTCCATTTATATAGCATGGATGCTTTGCCGACTACTTCATGCTTAAGGGTGTTATGTGTAAGAGGATAAGTTGCTTTAAGCCAGTCATGGAATTTAAAGAACTCGTTCCAATCGGTTTTCGTATCATCGGGGTTAGAAATTGTACGGAAAGTGATAGCTTCACTTAAATGCCTTACCGCGGTTTCGAGGTAGGTCATAGGTGTTCCTTTCTTGGTTGGTTAATAACGCTAAAGACTCCATAAATTTTAACGTGTTTATTGTGATGATGTCAATGATACTTATGAAAATAGTGAATGTTTTTTTGATATTTCACGGCGCTTAGAATGACAAAAAAAAGAGGGGAGGCACAATTCACTAATAATAACGGTAATAAATGACGAATATGTAGGTTTGACAGGGAATTAAATCTTATTTAAGCTATTATTAGGTTTAATTTTGTGGAGGAGATTATGAGAGAGAGTAAACTAAAAGCATTATTTGTAACGATTATTGCAGTTGCAGCAATTTTTTCATTAGGCGCCTGCGGCAGCAGTTCCGAGGAAAATCCGGTAATATCATCGCCTATTGATGGCGTCGCTGAAACATCGGATGTAACCGTCTCAGACGACGGCTCAGTCCGTTTGGAACTTACGTCTGTAGAACTTGCCCGATTAATGGGCGGCGGCATCAATTTGAGTAACACTATGGAAGCTTATGGCCGCAGTACATTGGGAACAAAAAGACCTGTTTCCGAGTACGAAACTCACTGGGGGCAACCTGAAACAACTCAGGAGATAATCGACTATCTAAAAGAAGCAGGCTTTGATTCACTGCGCATCCCTGTCGCATGGACGAACATGATGGATTTCGAAACGGGCGACTATACGATTGATGAAGCCTTGCTTGACCGTGTCGAAGAAATCATCGTTTATGCAAGGAATGCGGGAATGTACGTAACGATTAATGACCATTGGGATGGCGGCTGGTGGGGTATGTTCGGGTCAGCCAACGCCGATACACGGGCGGCGGCAATGGACTTGTATGTGTCGATGTGGACACAAATCGCTGAAAGATATAATCATTTCTCCGACTACCTTATTTTTGAATCCGCTAATGAGGAACTTGGTTTTCGCTTAAATGATACGGATATTGCCGCAGATTCGGGTACGCTTAATGACGATGCATGTTTTGAAATGACGAACATAATTAATCAGGCTTTCGTCGATACCGTCAGGGGGACGGGCGGGAATAATGCTTCCCGATTCCTGCTTATCGCCGGATTCGGAACGAATATTGACACAACGGTTGACGACCGTTTCGTGATGCCGACGGATACGATTGATGATAAACTTTTGATTTCTGTGCATTATTATGACCCTGATGGTTACTGCATCAATGTCAGCCTATCAACATGGGGTTCGGAAAAAGATTATCTTCATATGAATGAGCAGTTCAAAAAAATGGAAAAATTCAGCCGCCGGGGGTATGGGGTTGTTTTTGGCGAATATGCCGTTATGGTAGACCGCGACGGGACGCCAAAAGAAAACACTTTGGATTGGCACAGGAATTTTCTGAATAACTGTGATTACTTCGGCTTTCATCCGATGCTTTGGGATACTTCCCAATTCTATATTCGTGCCGATTTAAGCTACCTTGATGAGGAGTTTACCGAGTTTTATCGGAGCAGAAGTCTTTTGGCCCGGTCGGAGATGACGTTTGATTTTATTATGGAAGAAGCTTATTATGCGCTGAGAGCCGATTTAAGCAATGCGAAGGATTTAGGGCGGCTTCCTGATGATGTCGCGATGGCATGGCTGATGTATAACAGCGGCGACTGGAGTGTGATTTATAGTGTCGGCGATGATTATAGCCCTGAATCAAAATCAAGCGGAGTAGAAGCAACGGATGTTTTAATTACAGGTCCCAGTGTTTATACGGTTGCTGTTGATTTTACAGGGACGATAGACGGTTTTGCCAATGGGGTTGTGTTCTCTGCTTTGGCGATTGCTAACGGTGAAGCGCTTTATCCTGATTATGTGATGGATATACTTAGTATTGAAATCAATGGTGAGCCGTATGAGATGGTTGCAAAACCATACACGGCCTCTGACGATGGCAAAACGACCCGCGTAAATCTTTATAATGGTTGGGTCACAGCGATTCCCGAAAAAATTCGTACCGCTGACGGAAGCATAGACGGTGTATCCCCCAGTCCTGTTGACCCTGATGCTTTAGGGCAGGTAAAAACGATATCGGTAACATTTGATTTCCGTCAGGCGGATTGATAGAGAGAAAAAGATGTGATAAACTTCTTTTATGAAAGATAACTTGACGCCAAAAGAAAATATCACCGATATCTTTAACGAACCGACGAGATTATGGTTTAGTGAGACTTTTAACGGAGCCACAAAGGTTCAGGAAGAATCATGGCCCGCGATTATGAAGGGGCATCCTGTTTTAGTCAGCGCACCGACGGGAACAGGGAAAACGCTGTCGGCATTCCTGGTTTTTATTGACCGTTTAAAAGCGATGGCAAGAAGCGGCGATTTAGAAGACAAACTATATTTAATTTACATCTCCCCACTTAAATCTTTGGCGGGCGATATCAGAGAAAATCTGAATCGTCCGCTTAATGGGATCAGCGAAAAAGAAACTGAGTTGTTCGGTAAAGCAACAAGGTTAAAAGTCGCCATTCGTACAGGCGATACTTCGCAAAGCGAACGGCAAAAAATACTTCGCCGCCCGCCGCATATCTTGATTATTACGCCCGAATCTCTTTATCTGATGCTGACAGGAAATAAAAGTCAGGGAATCTTAAAGACCACGCAAGCAATTATTATTGATGAACTCCATGCGCTTATCGATACGAAAAGAGGCGCTCATTTAATGCTGTCAATCGCCCGTCTGGACATGCTATGTGATAAACCTGTGCAAAGAGTCGGGCTTTCAGCGACAATTCGTCCGCTTGATTTAGCCGCGGATTATTTGGCTCCTAATCCTTATTATGGCGATGCTCCGATTATCGTTTCTCCAATCATGGAAAAAAAGATAAAAATCGAAGTAAAAGGCACGATTCCCCTTGGCGGACGCCGCCGCGACCCTGTTTGGGAGGAACTTGCGCGGGAAGTGTTTAAGCAATGTCAGGGGCGCCGTAGTGTAATTGCTTTTGCGGAAGCAAGGCGTTTTGCGGAAAAATTGGCTTATTTCGTGAATGAACTGGGGGGCGATGGATTCGCCCGTGTACATCACGGCAGTTTGTCAAAAGAAAAGCGTCTGGAAACGGAAGTAAGTTTACGTAATGGGACGCTCAGGCTTTTGTGTGCCACTTCATCGATGGAACTGGGAATTGACGTCGGCGAGATTGATGAGGTTTTGCAGATTGGCTGCCCGCGAACTGTTTCCGGTACGATGCAACGTTTAGGACGGGCAGGGCATAATCCTGGACGGGTAAGCTATATGTATATGTATCCGCGAACGGCGTCG
>JGI24695J34938_10001234_pt1 | contig 22527 bp, 22 predicted proteins | sample TergutCo191P3_FD_34938 | JGI IMG/M metagenome (IMG submission 34938)
CTAGTTACAACGATACGATGAATTCAATTAAAAAATGCAGTCAAATTCCTTTTAAATATTTATCGCTTCCTCACCGCAGCGTTGTTGGAAGCAAGGAAGCCGGAACTTTTTTTGAAAAAGCCTATGAATCGAACAGGCTTTGCCGTGATTTCATTCTGGATATGAAAGAAAAAAATATAAGCGAAGAAGAAATGCTCGTACAATTTTTTAATAAATATTCCAGCGAGGTAATGCTGACCTACCAGCCAAAAGAAGCCTTTTTAGCGAACGCAAGGGCTACCATCGCGTGTACCTTAAGAGAATGTGTTAGTTAATTCTAAACTAACCGAGTTTTGGAAAAAGCTCATCTAGCTTTTTTTTTCTTTGGTCTTTTTGTGCCGCTATTGTATTTATATTGTTTGTCCAGGCATTTTGGGCATATGTAATTTTTTGCCTTTTTGCCTACAAATACCCCGCAGCGAGGGCAGAGACCCTTCTTTTTCCTTTCCTCGTAACGTTCCCTGCGTAATTCCTGGACGGCTTCTGTATTCTCTCTTTGGTAGTTTCTGTAAAATTTTCTGCAATCATCACAGGTTTTGTACGGGCTGGATTTTTTTACCTTGCCGCCGCAGCGAGGGCAAAGACCGCTTTTTAAGCGTTTGTGATAAGTTTTCTTTCGAATATTAGGTGGTGTCATATGGGCTAGTATATCATGTTGATCAAGCCAGAGCAAGGCTCAAATTAAGCGTAGAAATCATATCATTGTCAACAAAAATTAAGTTATTTTATTCCTTCAGAATTTCCCGACAGTCGCAATCGTAAAAAAACAAAAACTTCATCTTTCGATGAAGTTTTTAAGTGGGCCTTCAGGGACTTGCCTTTCGTGCCTCGACTTCCTGTCTCAGCACTACAGGCCGGGGTGCTCACTGGCGGCGCACCTCCATGTGCGCCTTACGCTTCGCGCGTTCGCACCCTTCAAGTCCCAATCGTTTAAAAAACAAAAACTTCATCTTTCGATGAAGTTTTTAAGTGGGCCTTCAGGGACTTGAACCCCGGACCTACGGATTATGAGTCCGCAGCTCTAACCGACTGAGCTAAAGGCCCAAAAAAATTAACTAAAGAAAACAATCATACATACGCCCAATTAATAAAATAATTGAATTTGCTAAGGTTATTCTACTTATTAACAATAAAAAGTCAAGTGGGCGATGATTTATTGCTTAAATAATGTCAAAAACGCCCTTAAAACGGTAAAATTTAGCCTAAATTGACAATAAAGCATACTAGTCATTAAACATCAGTCAATATATAATAACTTTATGCTAAATCCCATCGCGCCAGTAAAACAAATGTTTTATCACCTGGGTTTTTTTGCTAAAACCTTAAAAGGAGTCGGGAATTTTATCCGGCATTCACAGGCTTCTTTTAAAATTTTAGTTATGCAGATACTTTTTACCTTTGTGCACGCTCTGGGTATTTCGACGCTATTGGCTGTCGCGATTGGCGCCGCTGTAAATATTATCGGGGTTCCCTATTTGGCGATGCTGGGGCAGCAGCAGCATATCTATACCTTGCTTATAATAATTATTACAAGGGAATTGGGTCCGCTATTAACAGCGTTTATTGTAATCGCGAGATCCGCAACCGCTATTGCCACAGAAATTGCAGGTATGGTTATCTCACACGAAGTTGAGGCCTATGTTTCTGTCGGTGTAGATCCAATTGAGCATCTTGCGGTTCCAAGGTTTTTAGGAGTTACGTGCTCTTTGGTGCTTTTAAATATTTATTTTTCGATTTTTGGGCTTGCCGGTTCTTTCCTTGTAGCTCAGCTTTTTAGCACCACTTCGATGCAGTATTATTTTACAAACCTGCTCGCGAATTTAAGCATACATGATGTGTTTTTATCGATAATAAAAAGCGTCGCCTTTGGAGCGATTATTTCCATCGGCGCTGTAATTCAAGGGTTTTCTGTTGAAAGGGCAAGTACCGAAGTTCCGGTAGCCGGTTTACGTGCTGTCAGCGGCGCATTTGCGCTCTGCATAGTTGTAAATGTTATTATATCAATTTTATTTTATGTAGTGTTGGCGTAATGGCAAATGTAATTGAATTAAAAAATATAAGTTTCTCGGCGCAAGACAATAGAAAAATTGTTCAGGACGTATCCGTAAATTTCGCGGAAGGAATAATTACAGCTATTGTAGGTCCTTCGGGCTGCGGTAAAAGCACTATTTTAAAACTTTCCGCAGGGCTTTTGGTGCCGGACAGCGGAGAAGTACTGTATCAGGGGAAAAATATAACTCATATGAGCCGAAGCGAAAATCTCGATTTCCGGCGTGAGAGCGCTTTTGTGTTTCAGGATTCAGCCTTATGGGCAAACCAGGATTTATACCAAAACCTGGAGCTGCCGCTGCGTATTCATTATCCGCAGATGGAAAAAAAAGAGCGCGATAAACGAATTAAAGAAGTAGCCGTTATGTCGGATTACAAAAAAGATTTGTTCGTTCGTCCGGCGCGGCTTTCCATGGGTGAGCAAAAACTGGTTGGATTCGCCCGCGCGATGTTATGCAGCCCTTCGCTTTTATACCTGGATGAATGGGTTGAATCGCTTGATGAGACATCGGCGAAAATATTGATCAATATTGTTAAACGCAAACGCAAAGAAGGCGCTACAATCATATTTGTCTGCCATGATATGCGAATCGTGCTTGATTTAGCCGAGCAAATAGTTGTAGTAGTTGACGGACAAATTGCGGCAAACGCTCCTAAAGAAGCGCTGATGCACGAATTGCAAAAGGAAGATTTTTTAAAAGTTGAGGAAACAGAATCATGAAATTTTCAATCAGATTTGCCGACCAAATTGTCGGCGCTTTGGTAATATTGGCGCTCGCGATTTTGGTTATTGTTATTTTCATGCTTGGTAAAAACCAAAGATGGTTTGTACGGGATTATGAGTTTACGACATATTTAACTTCCGCATCCGGAGTGAGCAGAAATATGTCTGTTCAATACAAGGGTTTTAAAATAGGAGAAATAAAAGAGATAGAGCTTGTAAACAAACGGAAATTAATGGATGGCAGAGAAATTGACGAAGTATGCGTAGAAGTTTCTTTTACCATTTACAAAGAACACGGTGAAAGAGTTAGAAAAGGTTCTCTTGTAGAAGTGATGTCAAGTCCTATACCGGGTTTTGGTAATTCCTTTGTTTTCCATCCGGGATTAGGCGCGAACCTTTTGGAAGGGAAAATTATTCCTGAAGTTGCTTCCGAAGAAGGAAGAACAGTGATGACAAGCGGTAGTTCAACTGTCGCGAAAGCGGATGATAGTATTACACATATTATAAACAGCGTGAAGGAAATTCTTGAAACTGTTAACCTGGCTCTTTCGGGACCAAAAGAATCCAGTGATGTGCCTTTAGAGCAAATTATATTAAATGTAAATGGAATACTTGAGGATTTAAGAGTTGTAACCGGAGCTCTGTCTGAAGATCTTAAACCGCTTATAAATAGTTTAGATGAAATCGCAAGAATGTTATCTGATCCAAACGGCGCTATAAGATCGATTCTTAATTCTGACGGCGCGATATATAACAGCATCGAAGATGTAGTAAAATCGCTTGCGGGTATTGTAAAAAATCTTGAAAGAACGTCTCAAATCTTGCCGGAACAGCTTCCGCAGATTGCTGTTATAATAAAGGAATTGAATACGACTATTAAATCTGTTCAGGATGTATTAACGTCTGTCGCGAACAATCCGCTTTTAAAAGGCGGAATACCTGAGCCCACAGAGACAGGGCCTTCAAGCGCGGGATCAAGAAAGGAAAAATTTTAGTAAGGTGAATTGAATGAATAAAATTATATATGTTTTTTTAATTTTTATTACCTTTGTGTTTGCTTCGTGTTCTACAAAACCAAAAGTAACAGAAGATATTTATAATATGCGCGTCTTTGCGGAAAGAGGATTGGATTCCGCGAATAAAGAAATCGCTCAGGGTAATTTTAAAAGCGCTAATTCTCTGTTATCTGAATATAAACGCATGGCTATCTTGGCGGATGACCCTTCCTTAATAGCGAGAGTTTGCCTTTCTTACGGAAATGCGCTTTTTTATACAGGAGCGATTGATGAAGCCTTCGCGGAATGGGAAGAAGCGGCCGTAGAAGCGCAAAGAGCGAAAAATAGCGAGCTTTTTTCTGTCAGTAAGGCATTTATGGCTAAAGGTAATCTTATGTCAGGAAGACTTGGAGCGCAGGAAGTTTTGAATGAAATAAACAAAGAAAGCGCTAATATTAAGAATGACGCTTTTTTTATAGCGTATACATGGCAGGTTAAAGGACTCGCGCTGAGGGCTTTGCAAAGATATAAGGAGGCGGAAGACGCGATGAGACAAAGCCTTGCGATTCATGAAAGGCAAAAATCGCTTGAAAATTGTTCTTTTGACTGGTACACTATTGCTTCGATACGTTCGTTGAACGAAAGATATGACGATTCTATTACAGCGCTGGAAAAAGCGATAGAAATTGATCGTCGTATAGAAAATTCATGGGGGCTCGCCGCAAGCTACAGGGCTATGGGTGATGTTTACCGTAAAGATAGGAAAGAAGATAAAGCGTTGGAAGCGTATAACAGAGCGAAAAATATTTATACAGCTTTAAAAAATGATGATGAAGTAAAAGAAATTGAAGGAATAATAAGGAATAAATAATATGAGCAGTGTATTTATGAATACTTATCACAGGCTGCCTGTAACTTTCGCTGGAGGCGAAGGATCGTGGCTTTATGATATAAACGGGAAAAAATATTTAGATTTTTGTTCAGGCATAGCGGTAAATTTGCTTGGACACAATTATCCTCCGCTTGTAAGGGCTGTTACAGAGCAAGCGGCGAAAATTTTTCATGTAAGCAATTATTTTATGAGTGATGTAAGCGCGGCTTTCGCTGAACAGCTTGTGCAGGCAACGGAGCATGTTGGAATAAAAAATGTATTTCTCGCGAACTCAGGCGCGGAAGCAAACGAAGGCGCGTGTAAAATCGCGAGGAAATACTCGCTTTTAAAATACGGCTTTGGAAGACATACGATCGTAACGCTTAAAGGAAGTTTCCACGGCAGAACGATTACAACTTTAGCGGCGACCGGGCAGGATAAATTCCACAAAGACTTTGCTCCCTTTACGGAAGGTTTTGTTCATATAGCAGGCGGCGATATTGATACGCTTGAAAAAACTCTGGATAGCAAAACTGTCGCGGGTCTTTTAATTGAAGCGGTGCAGGGTGAGAGCGGAATAGTTCCGCAATCTCAGGAGTTTATCGCGGCAGCCGCTAAATTATGCGAAGAGAGGGATATACTTCTTATGTTTGACGAGATTCAGTGCGGTCTTGGAAGAACGGGAAAATTTCTCGCTCTTGAGCATTATAACGACCACAATGGAAACGTAATAAAGCCCGATATTGTAACGCTCGCTAAAGGACTCGCCGGAGGAATACCGGCGGGTGCTGTTTTAGCCGGAGGAAAAGCTTGCAATGTTTTTAGCGAAGGAGATCATGGCAGCACATTCGGCGGCAACCCTGTCGCGGCAGCCGCTGGCCTTGTCGTTTTAAAGACTGTTAATAATCCTGAATTTTTAGCTGACATTACGCACAAGGGCGAAATATTTTATAACGCGCTTAAGGAACATCATAAGGTTAAAGAAATTAGGGGTAAAGGTTTAATGATAGGTTTTGACATTGAAGGCGGCTCATGGCTTCTATTGAAGGCTGGAATAGCGAGAGCGGATAATGTTAAAAATCAGAATGGTCTTTTATTATTATCCGCAGGCCCTAATACCTTAAGACTTTTGCCGCCATATACGATTCTTGACAGCGAAATTGATCAGGGGCTTGCGATACTAAGCGAATTATTGGACGCGTCTTGAAGCATCATCTTCCACAGAAGATACTTTTGCATTGCTGCTGCGCTCCGTGTTCGCTTTCTGTTGTTAAAAATCTTAGAGATGAAAATATTGAGCCTGAGCTTTTTTGGTATAACCCAAATATTCATCCGTATACGGAATACAATGAGCGCTTGGCTTGCTTAAAGAATTTCGCTCAAAGTGAAAATTTAACATTACTCAACGCGGACGAAGAATACGGTTTGCGTTTTTTTCTAAAAGAAGTATCGCCTGATTTTAAAAACCGCTGCGGACAATGCTACAGAACGCGTTTGGAAAAAACCGCGTCCTTCGCGGCGAGCAATGGCTATGATTTATTTTCTACAACACTGTTAATAAGCCCCTACCAGGATCATGATTGTATAAGGCGAATTGGAGAAGAACTCGCGCTAAAGTATAAAATCGCATTTTTTTACAGAGATTTTCGCGGCTTTTTCCGCGAAGGTCAGGCACAAGCGAGAGAGAAAAAGTTTTATATGCAAAAATACTGCGGCTGCGTCTTCTCCGAAGAAGAAAGATTCGCAAAATCAAAACAAAAAAAAGAAAATTCAAACCAGCGCATTGACATCGAAGACCAAGTTCGTGAGGTTAGTGTGGTTCGTGGTAAAAATATTATCTTCGATCGTCTTTACCTTCTTGTTGGCGAAGAAGGTATAAAAAAACTGGCAAACACTACTGTGCTTGTTTTCGGCGCGGGCGGGGTAGGAAGCTGGGCAGCGGAAGCCCTCGCGCGAAGCGGCATCGGCAAAATAGGCATTATAGACAATGACACAATTTGCGATTCCAATGTAAACCGTCAGATAGAAGCCACTTCGCTTACTATGGGGCAGTCAAAAGCATCCGCGTTAAGAAAGCGGCTTTTAGAAATAAATCCCGAGTGCGAAGTAAGAGCGTGGGATGAACTTTTTTCCCGCGAGAACGCCGCAAGATTTGAAATAGAGAACGCGGATTATGTGATAGACGCCATTGATACAATGAATCACAAACTTGATTTAATCGAAATAACTTGCGCTACAAAAGCAAAACTTTTTTCTTCTATGGGCATGGCGTTAAAATTGGATCCTTCGCGAATAAAAGCGGCGTCAATTTGGAAAACAGATGTCTGCCCTCTAGCGCGTCTTGTGCGACAGGGTTTAAGAAAACGTGAATTTACAGGTGATTTTACTGCTGTATATTCTGACGAAAAGGCGAGAGAAAATATAACAGAAGAAAATGAAGAGATATTAAATGTTCCTGGACAAAAAAAAGCAAACGGCAGCATTGTAACTGTTACAGCGAGCGCAGGGTTTATGCTCGCGAGTTTAGTTATTAATGACGCGATAAAAATTTAATCATCAACAAGATAATCTATCTTGCCCTCGCCTAGCGCTTTAAGGATACGTCTTTTAATATCACCCGCGTCTTTGCCTAAAAATTCCGCAATTTTCGCGCGCATGTCACGCCTTCCCGAATTTTGACCATAGGGGCAGGTACAGGCGTTTTTTAAAATATTCTGCTCCGCCGCGCAGGCGATAATTTGCTTTTCTTCTAAAAGCGCGAGCGGGCGAATCAGGCTCACAGGATATTTACGGTAATTTAAAAGGATGGGCATCGCGAGCATGGTTCCCTTGGAACAGAGATTCATAAAAAAAGTTTCTGTAATGTCGTCTAAATGGTGGCCAAGAGCGATTTTATTAAAGCCGTTTTTTACAGCATATTTTAACAGTTCTGTTCTTCTTTGAGTGGAGCACCAGTAGCAGTTCATTTTTTCGCCTTCTTTTAATCTTCCTATAACAGGAACAAAAAGATCTGTAAAAGGAACGCCCCATTCTTCCAGTCTTTTACAAAGAATTGATTTTTTACAGCACGCGCAAAAATCTGTGCTTATATGTAAACCCGCTGTCTCATAATTTATTTTTAACGCGGGTTTTACTTGCGAAAGCGCCCACGCAAGCACGCTTGAATCTTTCCCGCCTGAAACAGCTATAAGAATTTTATCGCCTTCTTTAATGAGTTCCCTTTCTAGTACAACTTTTGTTATGAGTTTTTTTACAATTTCGCTCGCGTTTGTCTTTTTAAAAAACCTTCCCATTTTAAAACCGCGGCTACCTCTGTCTTACAACGCTGAACCTGATAGCGCTTACGGAATTACTGACAAGCATGGAACCTGTAAAAAAATTGCCGGTAATATTACCTTCCAAATCGCCTGCTGAATAATTTCTTGGATGAATTATCCATTCGCTCGCTTTTAAAAAATAATTACCTGCAGCCTCGTTATATGTAACATCCATATAATATTTGCCTTCGCTTACATTGTTCCTGCCGGGAAGATTATAATAATGAAAAACCGCCACATACTTTTCTTTCTCTTTGTAAACATCAAGGGTAAGTCCTGTTTCCCCCTGATTCGCGCCCGTATAACTGCCTTCCCACACACCAACAAGATTATCCAAAGGATTAACAGGCTTTACCTCTTCCTGCACAGCCTCATTCTTTGTAACACAGCCCAATAGCACAGATAAAATAATAATTGTGATTAGTATTTGCTTTTTAAACATTTTTTAATTGTAATTAATGTTTTTTTATTTGTAAAGTGTATGCTAAATAAATTTCTTGAGGGGTGATGGCGTTAAAAGTGCTTTGCGATGAGCAAAGTGCTTTTAAACGCGAGCAGGACCCCAGAGAATTTAACAAGCATACACTTTACAGCATACTCACCGGGTCGACATCTATTTCCAAATAAACCTTCACATCTTTACCCTTATCGTACTTTGTCACAACATCGCGCGCCAGTGAATGAATCGCGTTCATGTTTGAGCTGCGCAAAATTATCTGCCTGCGGTAATTATCGTTAATCATGCCGATGGGACACTCGGAGGGCCCAAGCATTTCCGCGTCATTGGGGATTAAATCCTGAACAATCGCGGCAAGTCTTTTAATGGCTGTCTCCGCACGTTTAAAATCTTTGGCGCGGATAACAAAACGAATCAATCTTGAATATGGAGGAAAAAAAAGCGCCTGGCGCTGTTTTAACTCAGCGTTAAAAAAGCCCGCGACATCAAGAGCGCAGGAGCGCGTAATAACAGGGTCTTCCATTCGCAATGTTTGCACAATAACTTTGCTGTCGGGGAAATATCTGCCGGCTCTGCCCGCTACCTGAACAATGAGCGAAAAAGTTCTTTCCGCCGCGCGAAAGTCGGGCAGGTGCAAACCTGTGTCGGCAAATACCACGCCAACTAAACGCACACCGGGAAAATTTAAACCTTTGGCAACCATTTGCGTACCAAGGAGAATATCGATCATTCCTGTTTTAAAAAGCGTAATCGTTTCTTCTAAATTATTTTTTTTAGCGGCGGTATCAGCGTCTACGCGGCGCAGGCGAAGATTAGGAAACGCCAGTTTTACTTCTTCTTCGATCATTTCTGTGCCAAAACCGCGGTAACCCGCTTCCAAAGAGCCGCATTCAGGACAAGCGGAAGGAGGGGACGCGCTGTATCCGCAGTAGTGGCACATGCACTTATTTCTTGTTTTGTGCAAGGTGAGCGAAACCGAACAGCGCTTGCATGTTAATTCCCAGCCGCAATCAGGGCATTGATAAAAATGGGCAAAGCCCCTGCGATTTAAAAATAAAATTGTCTGCTTTCCCATCTGATGCGTTAAATTAATTTCATCTTTTAATTCTTTAGAAAGGCATCCCTCTGTTTTAGCTAGACTGACGGCTTTAATCTCCGGCATTCCGCCGCCGCAAAGACGACGCGATAAATCAAGCCGCTTAATTGAACCGTCCTGCATGAGCTTCCACGCTTCCGCGGATGGAGTAGCAGAGCCCATTACAAGACGGGCTCCTTCGTTAGAACAGCGCTTAAACGCGATTTGTCTCGCGTGATATCGCGGAGTGTTACCCGATTTATATGAGCCGTCATGCTCTTCGTCGATTATTATGAGCCCTAAATTTTTTACCGGAGCGAAAACCGCGCTTCTGGGTCCCACAACAATCGGCGCTTCGCCTTTTTGAATTCTAATCCATTCAGAAAGACGCTCAGAAGGGCTCATTCCTGAATGTAAAGTCGCCGCCTGTGAGCCGAAGCGGTTTCCAATCATTCGCGCTGTTTGATGCGTAAGCGAAATTTCCGGCACAAGGTAAATAACGGATTTTCCCGCGTTAAGCATATGCTGAGCGGTGCGCAAAAACACTTCGGTTTTTCCAGAACCTGTAACGCCGTATAAATAAAACATTTGCGTTTCGGGCGCGGAAGATGTAATCGCGCTTAATGCCGCGGCTTGCTCACCGGAAATGGAAAGAGACGTTTTATCTTCTTCGTCATTGTCAGGTAACGCGGGTGTTTTTTCCTTTCTTCCTGATGGAATCATAGCGCTTAATGCCTGTCCTTTACCGCATAAATAAAAACTAGCCATCCAATTCGCCAATTCAATTGTCTTTGTATCGAATAGCGGTTCCTCGTCAACTACGCGCCTTATTTTTTTTATGGATTCTTCTTTGATGTTTTCCGGCAGTTTGTCGCTCTCTCCAACAATAAAACCGAGGCAGTCCCTTCTTCCGAATGGAACCATCGCGCGTTTCCCGACAGCGGCCTCGTTTTTATCGTCAATTTTATAAGAAAAACTGTGCCCTAAGGGAGCGTTAAACGAAGGAGGAATGTCAAAAATTAATTCGTAATAGGCTGCCATGCGTTATCCGTCAATTTTTAATTTTAGCATTTTTAAATCTTCCCAAGCGGGTCTTTTATATTCCTCGCTGCGAAGCAGTGCAGCGGGATGATATGTGGCAATTACAGGAATTGTAAAATCGCCGAAAGTTAATTCAAAAAATTTCCCGCGCGTTTTTCCGATAGAATCCGATGTTTTTAAAAGCGTGTGAGCCGCGACTTTACCCGCTATAAGAATAAACCTGGGCTTTAAAATTAAAACCTGTCTTTCTAAAAAACGCGCGCAGGCTGCTGTTTCTTCCGGGCGCGGGTCGCGGTTACCGGGAGGTCTGCATTTTACAACATTGGCGATAAAACAATTTGTCTCGCGCGATAAACCGATAGAGGCGAGCATCTTGTCCAATAATTGCCCGGCTCTTCCAACAAATGGGCGCCCCTGCTTGTCTTCATCTTCGCCGGGACCTTCGCCTATAACCAAAACGACAGGCTGTAAAACGCCTTCGCCGGGAGCGGCGTTAAGTCTTTTTTCACATAACGCGCAGTCCTTGCACGCGCGAATTTCGCCCGCGATTTTTTCGATAGAGTCTTCGTCTGTTTTTACAGGTACTGTTTTTGCCTGAGTATCTTCAAACTGATAATCTTTAGGCTCATCTCTATACCCCGAACCCAAGAAATCTCCTGTAATATCAAGAAAATTAGCTATTTTGAATTTCTCAGCTGAAGTCATATTGAGATTATAGCATAAAGCAAAATAGATATAAATAATTGTCTGGAAATCCTCCGTGCCTCCGTGTGAAACTCATTTCCTATTATATCCCTCTAAATATAGCGTAGGCGCTTGACAACTACGCTATATATACGGTACTATAAAAACAAGAAAAGCTACGCTATATGTATGGTACTATATGCAGCGTATTCAGAATCAGGAGACGCTATATGCGATGCCCCCATTGCGGCACCATTGAGGACAAGGTCATTGAATCACGGTCTTTAGCGAACGGCGATGCCGTACGCCGCCGCAGGGAATGCGTAAGCTGCAGTTATCGTTTTACAAGCTACGAAAAGATCGACGAAAGGCAATTCATGGTGGTTAAAAAGGACGACAGAAGGGAACCCTTTGACCGCCAAAAACTTGAAAACGGGGTAGCGCGCGCCCTCCAAAAAAGGCCATTTTCCACGATGCAAATTGAGAACCTTGTTAACGAAATCGAGGACGAAACGGCAATCCAGAGCAAGGGCAGCAGAGAAATATCAAGTTCGATTATTGGAAATTTAGTTCTGGAAAAACTCGGAAAAATCGACAAAGTCGCGTACATACGCTTCGCGTCAGTTTATAAGCATTTTAACAATCTAGAGGAATTTATAGACGAAATAAAAAAGTTGGGGTAGAAAACATATAACTTGAGGTGACTGCCGGTTAGGGAAGGGGTCCTGATTTTCAGGAAATCGGCAGGAGCGGGGATGGGCTATCCCCTTGTTTCTTAAGACCGCGTGGAGGAAGAACTTTCATGCGGTCTTTTTTTTATAATTTGACTGACATTGATCGATATATGTGATAAGCTAAAACGACTTTGGGGGCAAAATGAAGATAGGGATGGATACCTTTGCCTGCGACGGCGGAAAGTCCGGCGTGGGTATGTATTTAACCCAGGTTTTAAAGCGCATCACGCCATCACAAGCTCTTTTTGAGCTTTTTGGATGGGAATACGACAGATATACCTATAGTGATGTAGCGTCTAATTTTGAATTTATTCCTCAGTGTTCGGTTCACGGCAGAACAGCTAATTCCTTATGGCACGTATATAAATACCATAAATTCGCGTCCACTCGTAAATACGACGCCTGTTTCTTTCCCGCCGCTCACAGATGCCTTCCGTATAAATCGCCATGCCCTGTAATTGGAGTTGTGCATGATATGGCGGCATACTTCGGCGACCGTACAACCCGTGTGCACCTTGGCGCTCTTTTGCGCATGATACTGCCTAACTCGCTTCGTAAAATGGACAGAATTATCGCCGTAAGCGAATTTGTAAAACAGGAATTAATCGAGCTTGCGCGCGTAAAAGAAAATAGGATTGTTGTTGTGCCTAACGGTATAAATCATGAGGCTTTTTATCCTCGTCAGCGTAACGAGGAAAGCGTGTTGTTAATTCAGCCTTTCAGCTTCAGGCGCCCCTATGTGCTTTGTGTTTCCAGAATAGATCATCCTGTAAAAAATCATGTGCGCCTAATCGAGGCCTTTGGCATTTTTAAAGAAAAAACAAAATTTCCGCACAGGCTTGTTTTAGCGGGCAGTGACAGCAATAACGCCTCTGTTGTAAAAGAAGCCGCCGCCGCTTCCCCTTGGCGAAGTGATATTTTCCTTACAGGGCATTTCCCGATATCAAGTCTCCCTGAGCTTTACGCGGGCGCGGACTTTGTTGTCTTTCCTTCTATGTACGAAGGTTTTGGCATGGGCGTTATCGAAGCGATGGCCTGCGGTGTGCCTGTGCTTTGCGCTCGCGCCGCTTCCTTGCCCGAGGCCGCAGAACACGCCGCGCTCTATTTTGACCCCTTTAGCGTAGAGGACATGGCAGACCGCATGATAACCGTAAGCAACGACCGCGAAATTTACAATGAGTGCAAGCGCCTTGGTTTAGAAAGAGCGAAACTCTATACATGGGAGAACTGCGTTGAGCGCACCCTGCAGATTATTTACGACACCGCCGGACATTAGTTAGGAAAAACTCTTGCCAAAAAATTATTTTTTTTGTACTATGTAGCAGTCTTGGGGAGTTTCCAGAGTGGTCAAATGGGGCAGACTGTAAATCTGTTGGCTCAGCCTTCGAAGGTTCAAATCCTCCACTCCCCACTAAATTAGCGAAATGGTTAGCTCCATTTCGCTTTTTTTTAACACAAAAATTAATAAAAACGGCAAATTTAGCAAAAACTCGGTTGTATACTAGTTATTATTTTTTAATTAGGATATAATTCCAATGATTATCGATAAAAATTCACCTTAATCGTAGATTTATGAATGAGTGTGTTTCGGCCACCGTTTAAAATCACGTCAATCTAGCCAAATTTTAATGAATTTGCGCTCAGATTAGTAAAAAATCTCTTTATTTTGAGTAAAATACTCAAGGGTGGAAATTCGCCCATTGGAGTATTTTAATATTTTATGAAGAAAGTTGTAAGTTAATGATATGAAAGGCATAATTCTTGCCGGTGGCGCCGGTACAAGGCTTTACCCTATAACCAGAGCGGTATCAAAGCAAATTCTGCCATTATACGATAAGCCGATGATTTACTATCCGCTCTCGGTACTGATGCTCGCCGGCATCAGAGATGTTCTTATTATCTCAACTCCGCGCGACTTGCCGGTTTTTAAAGATCTTTTTGGATCAGGCGATTGGTTGGGCATGCGTTTTGAATACAAGGTTCAGGAAAGTCCGCGCGGGTTAGCCGACGCTTTTATATTGGGCGCTGACTTTATTGGCAATGATTCTTGCGCCCTTGTGTTAGGTGATAATGTTTTTTACGGCAGAGGGTTTAGCCAGACTTTAAAAAGCGCCTGCGAAAAAATTAATAAAAATAACGGTGCCGCGATTTTTGGTTATTATGTAAGAGATCCTTCTTCTTACGGCGTAGTTGAATTTAACTCGGATGGGAAGGCTATCTCCATAGAAGAAAAACCTGCAAATCCTAAATCGCGTTACGCTGTTCCAGGACTTTATTTTTATGACAATAATGTGGTAGATATAGCAAAAAATGTTAAACCATCTGCTCGCGGCGAAATTGAAATAACTACGGTTAATAATACGTATCTGGAAAAAGGCTGCCTGTCTGTAGAAGTGCTTGGACGAGGTATGGCATGGCTTGATACCGGCAGTTACGATGGTTTATTGGAAGCTTCCAACTTTGTAGAGACAATCCAAAAACGGCAAGGAATGTATGTCTCCTGTATCGAGGAAATAGCGTATAACAACGGCTGGATATCTAAGGATGATCTTTTAAAACTAGCTTCCGAGTATAAAACCGATTACAATACATATTTAAAATTTATTGCGGATAATTCTTAATTTTAAAAACAAGGTAAAAAATTGCGCAAAATAAAAAACATTCTTGTAACAGGAGGCGCCGGTTTTATTGGATGCAATTTTATCCGCTTTTTATTAAAAAAGATAGAAAGTTTCTATGGGAAAATAGTTAATTTAGATTCTTTAACATATGCCGGAAATTTAATGAGTCTTGAAGACGTCGCTAAAGATTCGCGTTATGTTTTTGAACACGGTGATATTTGCGACCGCGCGTTTATAGATTCTTTATTTAATAAATATGATATTGATACAGTGGTTCATTTTGCCGCCGAAAGCCATGTAGACCGTTCCATTCACGGCCCTGAAGAATTTATAAAAACAAATGTAATGGGAACTTTTACCCTCCTTGACGCCGCGCGTAACGCCTGGAAAGAAAGAATTACGGCCGAAGATCTTAATACCTGCTTGTTTCATCATGTAAGCACAGATGAAGTATACGGCTCCCTTGGAGAAACAGGCTTCTTTACAGAAACTACAGCTTATGATCCACGCTCTCCGTATTCTGCAAGTAAAGCGGGAAGCGACCATTTAGTAATGGCGTATAACCACACTTACGGTTTACCTGTAACATTATCAAATTGTTCAAATAATTACGGACCTTTCCAGTTCCCGGAAAAATTAATCCCCCTTATGATTTTAAACATGCTCGAAGGAAAACCATTGCCTGTTTACGGCGACGGAAAAAATATCCGCGATTGGCTTTATGTAGAAGATCATAATTCGGCTGTATGGACTATAATGCGGAACGGAAAATCCGGTGAGACCTATAATATTGGCGGTGAAAACGAATGGGAAAATATAAAACTTTTAGATGTTCTAATAAATATTGTTGCTGAAAAAGCAAAATTAAACGCTGATGATATACGCAAGACAATCACTTATGTAAAAGATCGTCCGGGACATGACCGCCGTTACGCGATTGACTGCCAAAAACTTAAAAGAGAGTTAAATTGGAAACAATCTGTCAATTTTGAAGAAGGTTTAAAGCAAACAGTGGAGTGGTATCTGCAAAATAAAAACTGGGTAGAAAGTATCCGTTCCGGTGAATACAAACAATGGATAGAAAAAAATTATAGTAAGCGTGTTTAATTAAAAAAATATCATGATTAAAAAAGTACTTAAAAAAATTGTTCCTAACAGGTATCATGAATTTATAAAACAATATATTTTATTCAAAACATTAGGAAAAAAAAGATTAAACAATTTTACTTGCGATAAATCACTACCGCAGGGGATTAATATAATTGGCATTATAAGGTCCGGAACAAGCATAGGTTTACAGTGTCGTTTAATCGCTAAAGCGCTTGGCGCTGTAAATATACCGTACTGTATTATTGATCTTTGTGAACATTTAAAAATAATAAAAAGAAATTCAGACGATGAAAATAAAATTACAAGTAATATGGTCTACAATGTTAACTTAATTGTATTAAACGCTGATATTATAAACAATGCGTTATGCGCATTAAATTACAATGAGATGAATAAACGCTATAATGTAGGGTATTGGGCATGGGAACTTTCTGAGTTTCCTAATGTCTGGCGCAGAGGTTTTTTTTCACTTAATGAGGTTTGGGCAAATTCGCGTTTTAGCGCTGAAGCTATCGCGAAAAAAACAGAAAAACCTGTGCTGCCTGTTCCTGTATACGCTAATATCCCGGAAATAACAATAAAAAATATACGCGAATATTTTAAATTAAAACAGGATGTATTTTTATTTATGGCAGCATATGATTGTGACAGTCATATAGGCAGAAAGAATCCTCAAGCAGCGATTAAAGCTTTTATAAAAGCTTTTTCCGCGCAAGACAAGCATGTAGGATTAGTTTTAAAAATAAATAAAGCGAAAGAGAATCAAAAACACGTTAAAGAATTATTTGATATGCTGTCCGGGTATCAAAATATTTATTATTTTGATACCTATTTATCTGATGAGGAAATGAGAGCGCTTACCGCTGCTTCTGACGCGTTTGTTTCGCTTCATCGAGCGGAGGGATTTGGTTCTATACCATTAGAAGCTATGCTTCTTGGCACTCCGGTTGTAAGCACGGCATATTCCGGAAACATGGAATATATGACAAAAGAAAATACCGCGCTTGTCGGGTATAATTTAGTTCCGGTAAAAGATAAATTTATTGGAACTTACCTTGGAAAAAATTATGTATGGGCAGAAGCGGATATAGATGAGGCGGCGGAGCATATGAAGAGGCTTGTTTCTGATTCAAAATGGAGAGATGAATTAATCCAAAATGGAAAGAAATTAAAAGAAAAATTAAACGCTAATGTAATGGGAAACACAATGCGTAAGAGGCTGGAAGATATTGGTTTATTAAATAAGGAGACAGCATGAAGAAGGTATTAATAACAGGTGTAACGGGACAGGATGGTTCATATCTAGCGGAATTATTGTCAGAGAAAGGATATGAAATATTCGGTCTTATAAGGCGCAAAGCTAAATTAGAATACGGGAATCTGGAAGGACTTCCGGTAAAAAATAAAATTAAATTTATATTCGGTGATATTACAGATATGGCATCAATGATAAACGCGATTAAGATTTCGCAGCCTGATGAAATTTATAATCTCGCGGCAATGTCCTTTGTCGCGCAGTCATTTAAAGAACCGGTAGCAAGCGCTAATATTACAGGTATTTCTACGCTTAATATACTTGAGGCTGCCCGAGCGATTAAACCGGATGCCAAAATTTATCAGGCAAGTACATCCGAAATGTTTGGAGGCTGCATAGAAGACCAGACAGGTGATTTTAACGGATATACAGAAAAAAGTTTTTTTCATCCGCGCAGCCCTTATGGTGTTGCGAAATTATTCGCGCACTGGATAGTAAGAAATTACCGTGAAAGTTATAACATGTTTGCCTGTTCAGGTATATTATTTAACCATGAAAGCGAAAGAAGGGGGCTCGAATTTGTAACAAGAAAAATTTCCAATGCGGCGGCAAGAATAAAATTGGGTTTACAAGATTGTCTTGAACTTGGAAATATGGATGCCAAACGTGATTGGGGCCATGCCAATGATTATATTAACGCAATGTATTTAATGCTTCAGCAGGAAAAACCTGATGATTATGTAATATGCTCACACGAAAGCCACACTGTACGTGAATATGTTGAATTGTCATTTAAAGCGCTGGATATAAATATAAAATGGCAAGGCGAAGGTGTAAATGAAATAGGGATAGACGCGCAAAGCGGAAAAACAATAGTAAAAATAAACCCCGAATTTTTTAGACCTGCAGAAGTTGATTTATTACTTGGAAACCCCGCAAAAGCGGAAAAAGAATTAGGCTGGAAAAGAAATATATCATTTCCTGAGCTTGTCCGCAGAATGGCAGAAAACGATCTAGCTTTAAATAAAAAATGAAAGCATTGATTGTAGGCGCGGCAGGATTTGTCGGCGGATATTTAATTGACGAGCTTGCGTCTAATAATTATGAAGTTTACGCTACAAAACTGCCGAATGAATTTATTGATTCAAAAAGCTGTAATGTTATTGATCTTGATATATTAATTGAAAATGATATATCAGCGATTTTAGAAAAAATATGCCCGGATGTAATATTTCATCTTGCGGCTCAAAGTTCAGTTGCCTTATCGTGGAAAAAACCGGCGCTTACCTTAGATATTAATGTAAGAGGATCTGTTAATCTATTGGAAGCCACACGCAATTGTAAAAGTAAACCTTCAAGTTTAAAAACAAAAGTTATTCTTATAGGTTCAGGTGAGGAATACGGCAAAGTAAACAAAGAAGAAAATCCTATAAATGAGACTAACCAGGCGCGTCCCGGAAATATCTATGCCGCTTCTAAAGCGTGTCAGAATATGTTAGGTAAAATCTACGCAGACGCGTACGATATGGAAGTATTGATGGTTCGCGCGTTTAATCATATAGGTCCCGGGCAAAGCCCGGATTTTGTAGTATCTAATTTTTGTAAACAAACAGCGGAAATAGAAGCAGGCTTAGTTAAGCCAGTAATTAATGTAGGAAATTTGAGCGCAAAACGCGATTTTACCGATGTACGCGATATAGTAAGAGCATACCGTTTATTATCGATTAATGGTAATGGAAAAAAAGGTGAAACTTATAATATTGGCAGCGGAAAAGCAATTGAAATAAAAGAAATATTGGATATAATAATAAGTAATTCTGCTTCAAAAATAGAAATAGAAATTGATGAATCAAGATACAGACCAGTTGATGTTCCTGTTATAGAAGCAGATATAAAAAAAATAAACGATTGTACAGGATGGAAGCCGGTGATAGATTTAAATTTAACTATTACAGATACATTGCAATATTGGAGGAGTAAAATAAAATAAATGAAAATGTTAGGAATATTTAAAGAAATATATAATTACAGGGAGATGATAGCAAATCTTGTAAGAAAAGATTTGCGCGGAAGATACAAAGGTTCTGTATTAGGTTTTTTGTGGACTTTTTTAAATCCGCTTTTACAATTATTAGTTTATACGCTTGTATTTTCATATATAATGCGTTCCGGTATAGAAAAATTTTATCTTTTTCTTTTTGTCGCTCTTGTTCCGTGGATTTTCTTTTCTACATGTGTTTCCGCGGGAGCAGGTATTATACTCGCGGAGAAAAACCTAATTGTTAAAATACATTTTCCGCGGGAAGTAATCCCAATATATTTTGTTACAAGCAGTTTTATAAATATGTTATACTGCTTTATTGTAGTTTTTGCTGTTATTATTATTTCCGGTATACCTATTAATTTTATCGCTCTTTTATATTTACCTATTATTATGGCAATTGAATATGTTATAGCCTTAGGTGCGTGTTTTATAGTATCCGCTTTTACCGTATATTTTAGAGACTTACAGCATATAATGGGAATACTTGTAATGGCATGGCAATTTTTAACACCTATATTGTATCCAATAACAAAGGTGCCGGATAACCTAATGCCGATTTTTATGCTTAACCCGATGACTCCTGTTGTTAACGCGTATAGGGATATATTATTTTACGCTAAGATTCCGGATATGTTTACGCTAATTCACGCGACAGCGGTTGGAATTGTCGCATTGGTAATAGGTTTTTTAATTTTTAACAGATTAAAAAGACGCTTTGCGGAGGTATTATAATGAGCAATACCGCAATAACAGTAAAGAATGTCGCGAAGAAATTTAGAATTTATCATGACCAGGCATTTAGCTTAAAAGAAATGTTTCTTTTTAAAAAACGCAGCCTATATGAAGAAAGATGGGTACTTAACGATATTAATTTTGAAGTAAAAGAAAAAGAAGCTATAGGTATTATAGGACAGAATGGCTGCGGTAAAAGCACCTTACTTAAATTAATGACTAAAATTATGTATCCGGATAAGGGCAATATAGAGATAAAAGGAAGAATCGCCAGCCTTATTGAACTTGGAGCGGGATTCCATCCGGATATGAGCGGTAAAGAAAATATTTATACAAACGCTTCCATTTTTGGCTTATCAAGAAAGGAAATAGACAAGCGAGTAGAAGAAATAATTGATTTTTCCGGAATTCGCGAATTTATTGGCAATCCTGTTCGCACTTATTCTTCAGGCATGTACATGCGTCTTGCTTTTTCTGTTGCTATTCATGTAGATGCCGATGTTTTACTAATAGATGAGATACTTGCAGTAGGAGACGCTGGTTTCCAGGAGAAATGCTTAAACAAACTGCGGGAAATAAAAGCAAGCGGGGTTACCATTGTAATAGTATCGCATGCGTTAGCACAGATAGAAGAATTATGCGAAAGAAGTTTTTGGATAGACAAAGGTCTTATACGCTGTCAAGGTGTTCCGCTGGATGTGCACAAAGAATATATGGACTATATGATGCAAATGAATAAGTAAGGTTAGGAATTATTTTGCCTTTTACATTTATTAAATGCGCGATAGAAGGGTTAATAGAAGTACAGCCAAAAGTATTCGGTGATGAACGCGGATATTTCTTTGAGTGTTGGTCACAGCGCGATTATGAAGAAGCAGGTATTAAATTACCCTTTGTACAAGATAATCAGTCAAGTTCTGTAAAAGGAGTTTTACGCGGGCTTCATTTCCAGAAAAAGAATCCGCAAGGAAAACTTGTACGCGCTATAGAAGGCGAAGTATTTGACGTTGCTGTAGATTTACGCGCGGGTTCTAGTACATATGGAAAATGGCATAGCGTTACCTTATGCGGTAAAAAGCAAAACCAGTTTTATATTCCGCCGGGCTTTGCTCATGGTTTTGTTGTTACTTCAGAAAAGGCGGTATTCGCGTATAAATGCACAGATTTTTATTATCCTAATGATGAAGGCGGCATTATTTGGAACGACAGCGATATTGGAATTAATTGGCCGGATTTAAACATGGAATTTATTTTATCTGAGAAAGATAAAATATTACCAAAATTAAGAGAATTATGATTTGGTTAATCGGCAATAAAGGAATGCTGGGAACAGAACTTTCCCTTATGCTGGATGAAAAAAAGATTTTTTTTATTGGAACAGACAGAGAAGCAGATATAACAAATATTAGCGCATTGGAAGAATTTACTAAAAATCATGCTATAAAATGGATTATTAATTGCGCCGCTTACACTGCGGTAGACAAAGCTGAAGATAACAAGGATTTTTGCAGAATATTGAACGAAACAGGAGCAATGAACATTGGGAAAATTGCTAAAGAAATTAACGCGAAAGTAATACATGTATCTACAGATTATGTTTTTAACGGAAGAGGCACTAGCCCATATACAGAAGAAAAAGAAACCGATCCTATCGGCGTTTATGGTATTACAAAACGTGACGGTGAAACAAAATTAATACAGGAAAACGAAAAATCTTTTATTATTAGAACGGCGTGGTTATACGGTGAACACGGAAGTAATTTTTTAAAGACAATGCTGCGCCTAATGAAGGAAAAAGAAAGTATTTCTGTTGTGAATGATCAAAAAGGAAGCCCGACATGGGCTAATGATTTAGCGCAGGTAATTATCGAATTTATTAAGCAAGTGAACGAAGATAAAACAGTTCCCTACGGTATTTACAACTATACGAACGAAGGTGAAATTACCTGGTTTAATTTTGCCAAAGAGATTTATAAGCAGGCAAGAGAGCAGGGAATATTAACAAAGGATTGCGAAGTAAAACCATGTACAAGCGCTGAGTTCCCCGCAAAGGTTACCCGCCCTGCCTATTCTGTACTGGATAAAACCAAAATTAAGGCAACACTTGGCATAAATATCCCTGTATGGAACGAAAGTTTGCGGAATGTAATCGGCAAACTTGCATAAAATACCAAGTTTGAGGAATAGAATCCGCAAACTTTGAATTGGACTGGCTGCTAGAAAGGTAATTAAATGGAAAACTACAGAAAATTTGATGAAGACGCGCAAATAATAGGAACTCCAAGGTACGAATACTTCCAGCGTATGTGTAATGAAGCCGGACTTTTTGCCATAAAAGAAGCCAGAGACAGAGGGCTTCCAATTACTTATGTAGAAAATGAAGACATAATAAAAGAATATTCAGACGGAAGAAAAGAAATTCTAGGAAAGATTAAACCAAAAGTAAAAGTGACACAGAGAGTAATTAAATTAAAATGAAAGAACGTATAAGACGGCTTAGAATATTTGCAGGTCCTAATGGTTCCGGAAAATCCACGCTTTACAATTATTTAACACAGATTCAGGCATTTAATACATATTATCATATTAATCCTGATATAATAGCAAAAGATATTTCAGTATCTATAAACCTTGATAACTGGCCGATAGATTTTAATTTTAAAGAACTAAGTGAATATTTAAAATATTCTCCTTTTCAGACTTTAGTAAATTTTGATATATCAGGATTATTATTATTTGAAGACCAAAAATTATCATTAAAAGAAACAACGTTTCAGGA
>JGI24695J34938_10001239_pt1 | contig 22470 bp, 35 predicted proteins | sample TergutCo191P3_FD_34938 | JGI IMG/M metagenome (IMG submission 34938)
TAATGAACGAATTCAAAGCCGCGTCCGCCAAAGCGGAAGAAGCCCGCAAAAGGGCGGGCGACTTTGGCAGCCATGACTATTTCCCCGGCGAATGGGAAGCCGCCGAAGCCCTGTATGCCGCGGCAGGCCAAAACCCCCAGGATACCGAATCTGGTATCAGGGAAGCCATAGCCGCCTACAATGCCGCCGCTAACGCCTACGATTCGGCTTTTATGCTGACCATCCCCCTGTATGCCCAGGCAAGGGAAGACGAGATAACGGAGTTACGGAACGCCCTGATTGCCGCCGGGGCACGGAAAGATTTTCCCGAATTTTTAACTCCCGCCGACGAAGCCGCCGTTGCAACCCTTGAACAGTTTGAAGTGAACGATTACTACGCGGCGAAGGAATCTGCCGATAAAGCGTTGGCAATGTACCGTATTCTGACAAGCGCCTACAACGCCTGGCTGGTGCGGGCTGAGATTATGGAAAGGGAATTTGATGTCTACGATCCGGATAATTTTGACAGCGCGGGAGATATACTCAGCGAAGCGATGGACGCTTATAAAGCGGGAAACTTTGCTTTTGCGCAGCAAAACGCCGACGAATCCCTGCAAAGGTACAACCTGGTTCTGTCTAACGGCTGGATCGCGTATGCGGAACTGCGTTTTTTGATGGCGGACGCCGAACGGCAGGCCGCCCTTGACATTAAGGCCAATATCGCGGTTAAGGATTCATTTAATGAAGGCGAAGTTGTCTATGAAGCGGGCATGGGTTCGTTCGATTCCAAAAAGTACGAAGAAGCGGCCAGATTTTTTATAAACTCGGAGGCCCTGTTTGCCATTGCCAGCACATCGGCAGCGGAAAAACGCCGCAGGGCGGCGGAAACAATGAGGGAAGCGGACAGAAAAATTACAGAAAGCGATGAAGCGCTCAGGCAAGCGGAAATAATCCTGGAAGGAGAAGCGCAATGAACCACAGGTTTTATTTGGTACTGATGATCGCGGCGCTTGTCGGATCCCAGCCGCTGTTTGCCCAGGAAACAGCCGCCTTTGACGGCGGATTTAATGAAACAGACCTTGCCATTTTGGAAGAAGCCTACGGTCTGGAAGCGCCCTCAGGGGCCGGCGGCACAGAGAGGGAACAGCCGGTAGTGCCCTACAGGATCCGCAATAACAGATACTTTCAGGCAAGCCAGCGGTTTTACCGGCTGGCCGAGGGTGCGTATAACTTTGGCGATTACGATTCTTCCACCGCTTATGCCGAAGAGGCGATTCGCCTTGCCGGTCTTTCCGATGAATATGTCGCCCTGCAGATGAAAATGCGGGAGGCAAACTCTGCCATCGCGGCGGCAAAATACCGCATCGACTGGGCCGTATCTTCGGGCGTTTCAAAACAATACCCTTCCGACTTCCGAGAAGCGGAAACATGGTACGGCATAAGCCTGGACGCCAGGGTTGCCGAAGAGTGGGATAATGCCATTGACGCGGCGTACCGGGTTGTAGAACTGCTTGCCTATGTTGGTTCAGACAGAACCGCAACCGGGGAAAAAGTGCCCATGCAGAAAGAAGGGCTGTTCCCCCTGCCGGCCACATACATTGTAAGAACCTGGTCTTCTTTCAGAGATTGCCTGTGGAATATAGCGGCCCAGCCCTGGGCTTACGGGGATCCGTTCCAATGGGAAAAGCTGTACGAAGCGAATAAAACAAAATTGCCCGATCCCCATGATCCGGATTTAATCGAACCGGGCATGGTAATTAACATTCCCAGCCTGAGAGGGGAAAAACGGGAAGGTACCTGGGATGAAAACAAAAGGTATCCTATTAATTGATATTAATTGATCTGTAAATACAGAGCGAGTGCGCTGCCCATAAGCGCGTGGATATAGGGCGGTTTGCCCATGCCTTTGAAAACCGTTTCGACACCGACCAATTCTATCTCAACAAATTCATCCCTGTCCAAGTTTTGCCTGCCGGTATCGACAAGCCCTTCGGCAAGGAAAAAATGAACCTTATTTGACATAATCGCCGGATTGGGGCTAAATTCCCCCAGTTTTCTAATCAATCCCGGCTTATAGCCGGTTTCTTCAAGCAGTTCCCTGGCCGCCGCGTCCTGCGGGCGCTCATGGGGTTCAAAAACGCCGCCGGGAAACTCAAGGCTTAAATCCTGCGAACCGTGCCGCCATTGCCATACCATGACAAATTTTTTCCCTTCCGGCGTTTGCAGAACAGGCACGACAATAGCCCAGTCTGCGGCATCCAGAACGGTAAACGTGCGCGATTCATTTTGGGGGGATTCACAATAACTTTCAGCAACGGAAAATAACCGGCAGTCAAAAACCTGCGTCCGGTTGTGCTCTTGCCAGACAAGCGCCTTTTTATTCACTTGCCCGCTTCTGAACAATGGCGGTTCATTCGGCTGCGGGGGCGGCTTGAGCCGGAACGCTTTTTTTGCCGTGCTTAATAGCGGCTCTGCAGGGTTTACAAACTTTAACTTTCTTGCCGTCCGCTTCCAGCTCATACAGAAGTTTTATGCCGCTTGCGCCGCAAACCGGGCAAGTTCCCCTGCCACGGGCGAACAGTTCCCGAATAGTTTTGCCTCTGTGTGGTTTACTCATTCCGCTTTCTCCGCTTTTTCAGCTTTTTCTTTTTTGGCCGCTTTATCCTTAACCTTGGCTTCTTTTTTCTTGGCCTTTTTTTCGGTGCCATCGATGTCAAGCTTGTAATCGACCAATTCAAGAATCACCATCTGAGCCGCGTCGCCCAGCCTTTCGCCAATTTTAAGGATGCGGGTATAGCCGCCGCCGCGTTCTTTCATCCTGGGCCCGATATTGTTAAAAAGTTTCGCCACAATGCCCTCGTCGAACAGGCGGGCCGAAACAATCCTCCGGTTATGCACCGAATCTACCTTGGCGCGGGTAATCATTTTTTCCGCGCTTCGGCGAATTTCCAAAGCCTTTGCCTTGGTGGTTTTGATCCGTTCATAGCGGAACAGGCTGGTTACCATGCTGCGGTGCAGCGCTTTACGATGCGCCGCCATCCGTTCAAGGGGGTTAAATCCTCTTCTATGTTTCATCGACCGTTTCCTTTTGGGGCATCATTTGAACCGCGTTTTTGAGGACATTCAAATCGGTAATCCCCAGGCTCAAATTCCACTCTTTAAGTTTTTCCTTGATCTCCTGCAGGGATTTCTTGCCAAAATTCCGGGTCTTGGCTATATCGTCTTCGGTTTTGCGGGTCAGCTCCCCAATGGTTTTGATATCGGCGTTTTTGAGGCAGTTTGAAGAGCGGACCGAAAGTTCAAGCTCTTCAACCGGAGTATTGAGAATTGTCCGTATCCGTTCGTTGTCTTCATCATTCTCTTCGTCCAGCCCCAGGTTATTTTCATCAAAATTAATAAATACCGTCAGGTGATCCTTGGTGATTTTGGCGGCTTCGGCAAGGGCGTCATCCGGCTTAACGGTTCCGTCGGTCCAAATCTCCATCACCAGTTTGTCATAATCGCTGCGCTGCCCCACGCGGGTGGGTTCCACGACGAATTTTACCTTTTTAACCGGTGAAAAGATCGCGTCCATCGGAATGGTCCCGATAACTTCAACATAGCGTTCGTTCACTTCGGAAGCCACATAACCCCTGCCAAGATCGATCTGGATTTCCATTTCTATCCTGGCGTTATCCATCAGGGTCATAATATGCTGGCCGATGCTGAACACGTCGATCTGCCCTACCCGCGAAAAGTCGTCGCTTTTTACGGTCATCGCGCCCGACCATTCGTATAACAGGGTGTCCTGTTCAAGTTCATCGGGGAGCCTTAACCGCATCTGCTTAAGGTTGTTGATGACCTCCAGGGTATCTTCTACAATATTGGGGATCTCTTCAAATTCGCTGGAAATACTGTGGGCAACACCTTCCGCGTCGTAAGAGGTTATCTTAACGGCAGTAATCGCATACCCCTGAATTGAGGAAAGGAGGACCCTGCGGAGGGTATTACCTATGGTTACGCCAAATCCCGGTTCAAAAGGGCTGGCGAAAAATTTACCATAATTGGATCGAAGTTCACCGTGCTCAAACGTAATACCTTTAGGGCGCTTGAATCCTTTGATAAGGTTCTTACGAGCCATGTTAACTCCTATATAGCCAGCCGGATGGCTGAGCGGTAAAATCAAACATGAAACTACGTTTCATGATAACTCCTTATTTTGAATAGAACTCGACAACCATCTGTTCCTTCATATCGCCAAGATCGGTGATATCGCTGCGCTGCGGCGCGGCAAGGAACTTACCTTTCATCGAATCGGGATCAAGGGAAAGCCACGGCATAACCCCGGATCTGCCAAATTCTTTTAACGCGTCTTTAACCAGCGTCATGTTGCGGCTGCGTTCGATAATGCTTATCTCGTCATTTGCCTTTACCAGGTAAGACGGTATGTTGATGTTCCGTCCGTTTACCAGGACATGCCCGTGCGAAACAAGCTGCCGGGCCTGGCTTCTCGACGTAGCGAAGCGAAGGCGGTACACCACATTGTCCAGCCGCCGTTCCAGCAGCACAAAGAGGTTTTCGCCGGTAATGCCGGGCATTCGCAACGCCCGTTCAAAAAACAGGTGAAACTGCTTTTCCAGCATTCCGTATGTTTTCCGCAGCTTTTGTTTTTCCCTAAGCTGAACGCCGTAATCGGAACGTTTCCCCTGCCTGGCTTTTGGGTCCTTGCCGGGGGCGGCGCGTTTCCGGTTAATGGGGCACTTATCGCTCCTGCAGCGATCCCCTTTAAGCATCAATTTTTTTTGCTCGGCCCTGCACATCCGGCACACGGGACCGGTATATCTTGCCATGTCTTTCTCCTCTATGCGCCCGCTATATTCGGCGCGTTTTCCTCGGTCTGCAACCGTTATGCGGAATGGGTGTAACGTCGCTGATGGATTTTACTTTAATCCCCATAACCCCAAGCTGTCTGATGGCCGATTCCCGCCCAATGCCGGGGCCTTTAACATATACATGGACTTCCCTCAAACCGGCCTGCATTGCTTTTTGGGCGGCTGTCTCAGTAACGCTCTGCGCCGCGAATGGGGTAGATTTTTTCGCGCCCCTGAATTGAAGCTGGCCCGAACTTGCCCAGGAAACGGCATTCCCCATCAGGTCTGTAATGGTGACAATCGTATTGTTAAAGGTTGCCTGAATATAGACATTCCCCTCATATACCGATTTTTTCTCTTTCCGCTTTTTAGTGCTTGCAGCCACTCAATCCTCCGTTAATGTATTAAAACACATTATTTCTTCTTCCCGGCGACAGTCTTCTTCTTGCCCTTGCGGGTACGGGCATTGGTTCGGGTGCGCTGCCCGCGCAACGGCAGGCCTTTGCGGTGCCTGAGCCCCCGGTAACAGCCAATGTCCATAAGCCGTTTGATGTTCAGCGCCACCTCGGTACGGAGGCGGCCTTCCACCTTGTAATCGCTCTCGATAATCTGCCTGAGCACGTTAAGCTCTTCCTGGGACAGGTCATTGATGAGCCGCATGGGGTTGATCTTCGCCTTTTCGCAAATTTCATCCGCGCTTGACCTGCCTATGCCGTAAACATACGTCAAAGCGATATTAACATGTTTGTTCGGGAGGTCAACTCCCACAAGACGCGCCATAGATTACCTCAGCCTTGCTTTTGTTTATGTTTTGGATTATCGCAAATAATGCGGACAATCCCGTTCCGCTTAATAATTTTGCATTTATCGCAAATCGGTTTTACGCTTGTCCGGACTTTCATCCTTTTTCTCTCCCTTCCGCTGCCCTGCCGCAACAAGGCGAATTTTCATTAAAACGAATTCCGTGCAATTCGTCAATTAAGATCACAGATTCCTGCCCCTCAACCGGCCCCTCTTGGTCAAGCCTTCATGATGGTGCATTTTCAACAGCCCTTCAATCTGGCTCATCGTGTCCAGATCAACGCCTACCAGGATCAGGAGGCTCGTACCGCCCATGAGGTAGGATATTGACGACGGGAACTTAAACGCCCACTGAATAAAGGTGGGGATAACCGCGATAAGCGCCAGGTATAAAGAACCGGGAAGCACGATGCGGTTGAGTATCCTGGTAAGGTATTCCTCTATGCGCTCGGCCCGGATTCCCGGAATGGAACCGCCGTTTTCCCGTATCTGTTTTGCAATTTCTATGGGGTTAAGGCTTACCTGAGTGTAGAAATAGGCAAAGAAGATAATCAGCAAAACGTACATAACGTTGTAGAGCATGCCGTCCGGCCGTAACACCTGAGCCGCCCTTCCCAGCCAGGCGACATTACCGCCGACGGTCGAAGCTATCTGCAGGGGGAAGGTGAGGATTGAAGACGCAAAGATTACGGGAATAACGCCCGACGGGTTGATTTTAAAGGGGATGTAGGTATTCTGCGCGCCGTACATTTTTCTGCCTACAACCCGTTTGGCATAGTTTACCGGTATCTTCCTCTGCCCCTGCTGTTCGTACACGACCAGTGAAACCACCACCACAAACATCACCAGCACCACGATTACAAAAACCAGGTTAAGCTGGCCGTCCCGCACCCGCGCGCCGAGTTCCCACAGCGCCTGGGGAAGCCGCGCCACGATTCCGGCAAAGATCAACAGCGATATGCCGTTGCCGACGCCGCGTTTGGTTATCTGCTCGCCGATCCACATGAGGAACATGGTCCCTGTGGTAACGGTAATCATGGCGATGATGGTAAAGGGAAGCATGCCAATGCTCAGCAGATTTTCCACGCTGCGGGAAATGCTCTGGGCATACTGCGTAACGGCAAATGACTGGATAAGGCAGACTACCACCGTCCCGTAACGTTGCCATTTTTGAATTTTTTTCTTGCCCCCGTCTTCCTGGGATATTTTTTTCAGCGCGGGAAACACGATAAGGAGCAACTGCATGATGATCGACATCGAGATGTAAGGCATTATCCCCAGCATGAACACCGAGAAGTTGGAGAACGCGCCGCCGGCAAAGAAATCCAGATAGTCAACGATGGGGTTGCCGGTATTTGCCTGTGAAAGGAAATAGGCGGAAAGCTCACGGACATTGATCCCCGGTATGGGAAATACCGCCCCAATTCTGAATACCACCAGCATGCCGAAAGTGAAGAGAATTCGCTCCCGGAGTTCCTTTACTCTGAACATGCCGACTATAGGATTAGCCATTAGTCTTCCCTTCTTTGGACTCTTTGGACCGCGCTTTCTTTACCGGCGGCTTAACGGTGATCTCGCCCCCGGCTTTTTCGATCTTTTCTTTTGCGGAAGCTGAAACCGCGTCAACATTGAAACTGAGTTTTCTGGTAAAAGCGCCGTTGGCGAGTATCTTTACCGGAAGGCTTTTTTTGATCAGCCCTTTTTTATAGAGGGAAGCAGGGGTTACCGTTTCGGAATCCCCGTAGTGCCGTTGAATTTCGTCGAGGTTGACAATCTGCCATTCCTTTTTAAACGGATGGTTGGAAAAACCGCGATGGGCAAGCCGCCGGAACAGGGGCATCTGCCCGCCTTCAAAGCCGACATAGGTTTTGCCGCCGGAACGGGCTTTCTGCCCCTTGTTACCTTTACCGGCGGTGGTTCCCCTGCCGGAACCCTGGCCGCGCCCGACTATCCGTTTGCGTTTGTTCGCGCCGGCCGGGGCATGCAAATTAAAATCATGAGCCATTACACTTCCTCCACGGAAACGAGGTGAGACACAACCCTAACCATTCCCAAAACCGCCGGGTTTGCTTCCAGCACATTGCTGGAGCCGATTTTTCGCAAGCCCAAGGAACGAACGGTGGCGCGTTGTTTGGGAAGAGACCGAATGGTGCTCCGCGTCAAGCGGATCCGTATTTTTGCCATAGTAATCAACCCCACAGTTCATTCAGGGATTTGCCCCTGTTTTTTGCAATGCTTTTCGCATCCATCATTTTGCTGATGCAATCGAAGGTTGCTTTAACCACATTGTACTGGCTGGACGCGCCGATGGACTTGGACAGCACATCGGTAACGCCGCCGGCTTCCATGATCGCCCGTACCGGGCCTCCGGCGATAATGCCGGTTCCCGAACAGGCGGGCTTGAGCAAAACCTGCGATGCCTTAAAAAGCCCGGTTACCTCGTGCGGAATCGTGCCGTTTTTTACCGGCAGCTTTATCATATTACGTTTTGCCTTATCAATGCTTTTTCGGATAGCCTCGGAAACGTCATTGGCTTTGCCAAAACCGTAGCCTACATTGCCCTTCCGGTCCCCGATGACGGTAAGCGCCGAAAATGAAAAACGCCGGCCGCCCTTGACAACTTTGGCAGTGCGGTTAAGTTTAACCAGTTTTTCTATAAATTCCTTGTCCGCCGGATCACGGTCCCGGTCACGCCCCCGATCCCGGCCCCTGCGGCCTTCGCCTCCTGAAGCGCCGCCCCTTCCCTCTCCGTAGGAACGCCGGACAGGCTCATTTCCGGAGGATTCCGCCGCAGGTTCTACACGGACGCTTGCGGCGCTATCGGCAGTATCATGAGCCGGAACTTGTTTTTCCTCTACGTTTTCCATTCTAACCTCTACCTGGCGCGGCTGCTATGCCGCACGTTATAATCGGACATGAAACGAAGTTTCATTCTAACCTCTACACTAAAACAGAATCCCGGTTTTCCGGGCTGCGTCGGCCAATGCTTTGACCACGCCATGGTACAGGTACCCGTTGCGGTCAAAGACCACCGTTTTAATATCCTTTTCCAAAAGCCGCTTGCCCACTATTTCGCCCAACTGGGCAGCGCCGGCAACGGTCGGCTTAATTTCCCGCAGATCTTTTTCCAGAGTGGAAGCAGAGGCCAGGGTATGGCCCTTGGTGTCATCGATGACCTGAACCGAAAGCCTGCGGTTGCTCTTTGTAACGGTCATCCGGGGCCGCGCGGGCGTGCCGGACACCCTCTTGCGGATGTGCACTTTTCGTCTAAACCGTTTCCGGTCTTTTTCCAACATTTTTCGCAACATACCTATACCTTGCGCTCCTTACCTGGCAAAAATTGCTACGCAATTCTTCCCCAAGGCGTTACATGGCTTTGTCATTTAACGCCCGATTTGCCGACTTTCCGCCGGATCTTTTCATTGTCATAACGGATACCCTTGCCCTTATAAGGCTCAGGCGGCCTGAGTTTGCGAATCTGGGCGGCAAACTCCCCTACCCTCTGTTTGTTGATACCGCTGATCGTCACTTTGCCGGCTTCCGTGGTAACCGAAAGATCGTCAGGAATGCCGACAAAAATGTCATTGGAATATCCAAGGCTCATAACAAGGATTTTACCCTGCACCTCGGCGCGGTAACCAACGCCGGTAATAACCAGCGTTTTGGTAAAACCGGACGAAACCCCCGTAACCATGTTGTTCAACAGGTTCCGGTACAGGCCGTGAAAAGCCCTGGTTTGTTTTTCTTCGTTTGCCCGGCTGACAACTATTTCACCGCCTTTATCCTCAAAAGCAATAATGGGGTGATACTGTTGGGTTAATTTCCCTTTGGGGCCTTCAACGGTCATTACCTCTCCGGCAAACGTGACCTTTACCCCCTGGGGAACCTTAACCGGTATTTTTCCGATACGCGACATAAGCAGTCCCTACCACACAGTACAGATAATTTCGCCGCCGACTTTTTTCTCGGCGGCTTTTCTGCCGGTTGTTACCCCCTGGGACGTGGAAACGATCAGGGTTCCGTAACCGTTAAAAACTCTCGGCATACTTTTATAACCCAAATACACACGGCGGCCTGGTTTTGACACCTTTTCAATGCCGTGAATAATGGGGGCGGTTGAATCGTCATATTTAAGGAAAACCCGGATCACATTCGCGCCATCCTGGCTTGACTTCTTAAAATTTTTGATATACCCTTCGGTTTTTAAAATTTTGACGATCTCGAGTTTAAGCCTGGAGGTGGGAATATCAACCTTTTCATGCTTCGCCATTCCGGCATTCCGGATTTTGGTCAACATATCAGCAACGGGATCAGATACGCTCATCCTGTTCTCCTACCAGCTTGATTTTGTTACGCCGGGAATAAGTCCCTCGCTTGCGAGTTTGCGGAAGCAAAGGCGGCACATTTCATATTTCCGCAGATAGCCCCTGGGCCGTCCGCAGATCCGGCAACGGTTAACTTTTCTCGTTTTATATTTTGGCGTCCGCAGCGCCTTAATAATCATTGCTTTTCTTGCCATGCTACTCCTCTTTTAACCCGCCCGGCGGATAATTAAATCGGATTTCCAAACCGTTGGTCCGGAAACACCCCTATTTTCTGAAAGGCATGCCGAATTTACCGAGGAAAGCCCTGGCTTCCGCATCGGTTCTTGCCGTTGTCACAATAGCTATATTTAATCCGGCTACCTTTTCGATTTTGTCAAAGTCAATTTCAGGAAAGATGATCTGTTCCTGAATCCCTAAAGAATAATTTCCATGGCCGTCAAAGGCGTTCTGGCTGATGCCCCGGAAGTCCTTAACGCGGGGAAGGGCCACATTCACCAGACGGTCAAAAAATTCATACATCATCGTACCGCGAAGGGTTACCATCGCGCCGATCTCCTGCCCGGCTCTGATCTTAAAGTTCGCAATGCTCTTGCGGGCCTTGGTTTTTACCGCTTTCTGCCCGGTAATTTGGGTGATGGTGGTAATCGCCTCGTCCAGGAGTTTCTTGTTCTGCAACGCCTCGCCGACGCCCATGCTGACCACAATTTTATCGAGCTTGGGTATCTGCATGACAGACTTATAATTAAATTCCTTCATCAGTTCCGGGGCGATCTGTTCCTTGTAGATCTTTTTGAGCCGGGGCACATACGAATTACCCATTACAACGCCTCCCCGCATTTTCTGCAAACCCTGCTTTTATTACCGCCGTCAACTTTATAGCCTATCCGCGTCGGCCCGCATTTTTTACAGACGATCATCACATTGGAACTGTGAAGCGCCGCCTCTAATTCAATGATGCCGCCCCGATCCTGCTGCTTCCGGCGTTTTTTTGCCTTTTTTACAATGTTTGCCCCTTCGACAACGACCCGGTCTTTATCGCGGACGATTTTGAGTATCCGGCCCCGCTTGCCCTTGTCCTTACCGGCTATGATCTCGACGGTATCTTCTTTTTTAAGTTTGAATTTATGTACCGCTGTTTCCATTTTTACAATACCTCCGGGGCAAGGGATACGATCTTCATATATTCGCCCTTCTCCCGCAACTCACGGGCCACCGGCCCGAAAATCCGCTTTCCCTTGGGGTTCAGCGCCGCGTCAATGATGACGCAGGCATTATCATCAAACCGGATATACGTACCGTCGGGGCGGCGGTATTCCTTATGGGTGCGCACAACCACCGCTTTTTCCACGGTGCCTTTTTTAATAACCGAAGTGGGAAGGGCTTCTTTTACCGCAACAACGATTATATCGCCAATCCCCGCGTAACGGCGCTTGCTGCCGCCCAGAACCTTGATACACTGGACTCGTTTGGCCCCTGAATTATCCGCCACATTCAGGAAAGTTTCCACTTGAATCATTCCATACTCTCCTTATTTGGCGCGCTCGAGAATTTCCACGAGCTTCCAGTGCTTCTCCTTACTCAGGGGCCTGCACTCGACCACACGGACCCGGTCGCCGATCTTCGCGTCATTTTTTTCGTCATGGGCTTTTACTTTTTTAACCCGCTTGACGTATTTTTTATACAAGGGATGGAGTTTCAGCGTCTCGATGGCGACCACTATGGTCTTCATCATTTTATCGCTTTTCACGATCCCGATAAATTCTTTTTTACCGCTCTTTACTGCCTGTTCCGCCATTATTGAGCCTCCGCTTTTTTACCCGCGAGTTCGTGCGCGTGGATAAGGGTGTTGAGACGGGCTATTTGCCGGCGCATAGTGCGTTTTTGCAGGGGATTATCCACATGACCGATAACCATCTGAAAACGGAGCTCCATATACTTCTTTTTCAAATCGTCCCGTTTGGCCTTAAGTTCGGGAAATGAAAGGCTCTTGAATGAATTTTTCATCGTGCCGCTCCTAAGCCCCCAGTTCCATATCGGAACGGGCTACAAATTTAGTTTTAATGGGGAGTTTAGCCCCGGCAAGTTTTATTGCCTCTTCGGCAAGCGCCCGGTTGATGCCGCCGCCCAGCTCAAACATGACGGTTCCCGGCTTTACTACCGCAACCCAATACTCCGGACCGCCCTTGCCTTTGCCCATGCGGGTTTCCGCCGGTTTTTTGGAAAACGGCTTGTCGGGAAATATACGAATCCATATCTTGCCGCCGCGTTTTATATGGCGGTTTAAAGCGATACGAGCCGCTTCTATCTGCCGGTTGGTAATCCACATCCGGTCCATCGCAATCAGGGCATACTCGCCAAATACCACGCTGTTACCGCGAGTGGCATTGCCGGGCATATTTCCGCGCTGCACTTTACGATGTCGTACACGTTTTGGGCTTAACATCTATTTACCCCTACAATGCGCGGCTGACAGGCCGCGCAGTAAAATCAAGCATGAAACGTAGTTTCATGATTACCCTCTTCCCATAGGAGCACGCTCCCGCCGCTTGCGAACCAGGACGCCTGCATCTTCTTTCTGCTCTTTACCGTACTTCATGCCGTTGTACACCCAGACTTTTACCCCAATGGAGCCAAACGTGGTATGGGCTTCGGCAAAACCAAAATCAATATCGGCGCGCAGGGTATGCAGCGGTATCCGCCCTTCTTTGGCTTCCTCGGTACGGGACATTTCCGCCCCGCCAAGCCGCCCCGAAAGCCGCACCTTTACGCCCTGGGCGTTGCCTTTCTTTATCGCGTTGGTAATGGCCTGCTTCATTGTCCGCCGGAAAGAAGACCGGGCCAAAAGCTGCCGGGCAATATTCTGGGCAATAATCTGGGCATTACCGTCTACATTCCTGACTTCCTTAATCTTTATCTGAACTTTTTTATTAACCTGCTTTTGTAATTCCGCGCCGATTTTTTCGATATTTGCGCCTTTTACCCCGATGATAACGCCGGGCCGGGCGGTGTGAATGGTAATAGTTATCCTCTGCGGATGCCTGATAATCTCAAGTTCCGCGATATCGGCGCCCTTGGTTTCGGGCATGTCCATAATGAGCTTGCGGAGTTTTAAATCCTCATGCAAGGTGGAAGCGTATTCTTTGGGATCAACATACCAGCGAGAACCCCACGTTTTATTGATGCCAATCCGAAGCCCAATTGGGTTAACTTTTTGTCCCATTATTTCTCCGCCTTTGACTGAACGGTTTCATCGATAACCACCGTAATATGGCACATCCGCTTGAGCAGCGTGTTTACCTTCGCCTTGCCACGGAACCAGACTCTTTTAAGCCGGGGACCTTCGTCAATATAAATTTCCCTTATATACAACATATCCTCGTCAAGTTTTTTATTGCCGGAGAGGGCGTTTGACGCGGCGGATTTAACCGTCTTACGGATAAGCCGCGCTCCTTTTTGCGGCATATTCTCCAAAACAGACATAGCCTCAGGATAGGGCCGTCGGCGAACAAGGTCGGCCACGGGCCTGATTTTAAAGGGCGAGCCCATAAGATACTTGCTTATCGCCCTGTAACCGGTTTTTGCTTCCATTCTACCTACCTATTTCGCGGCAGCTTTTTTGTCCGATCCCGCATGCCCCCGGAAAATCCGGGTAGGGGCGAACTCGCCAAGCTTATGACCGACAAGGTTTTCCGTGATATACACCGGAACCCAGGTTTTACCGTTATACACAGAAATTGTACCGCCTACCATCTCAGGAATTATGGTCGAACACCGGGAATAGGTCTTAATCATCCTCCGTTCCCCGGATTTGCTCAATTCCAGCACTTTTTTGTACAGGCTCTTTTCAATAAAAGGGCCTTTTTTTACCGACCTTGACATACTTCCTTCCTACTTTTTCTTACCACGGCTGACAATAAACCGGGAAGAAGGCTTATGCTTGTTCCGGGTCTTGTATCCCTTGGTAGGCTGGCCCCAGGGAGAAACGGGATGAATACCCTTGCTCCTGCCCTCGCCGCCGCCATGGGGATGATCCACAGGGTTCATCGACATGCCCCTGACAGTCGGGCGCACGCCCAGCCAGCGTTTGCGTCCGGCCTTGCCCAACGATATGTTCATGTGATCTTCGTTGCCCACCGTCCCGATTGTCGCGTAGCATTTTTTGAATACCATGCGCATTTCGCCGGAGGGCAGCTTAAGGGTTACATAGTCTCCTTCTTTTGCGGCGATAAGGGCGCCGGTTCCCGCAGAACGGGCCATCTGCCCGCCTTTGCCCAAGGTAAGCTCGATATTGTACACCGTAAATCCCAGGGGGATATTCTCCAGCGGCAGGGCGTTACCGGTTTCGATAGGGGCGTTGGGGCCGCTCAGAATGGTCGATCCGACAACCAAATTTTTGGGGGCGATAATGTACCGTTTTTCACCGTCCCTGTATTTAATAAGGGCGATATTGGCGCTGCGGTTGGGATCGTATTCGATAGTGGCGACTTTGCCGGGAACGCCTAACTTGTCCCGTCTAAAATCTATTGTCCGGTAGAGGCGTTTGTGGCCGCCGCCTTTGTGGCGCACGCTGATACGGCCGTAACTGTCACGCCCTGCCCTTTCCTTCCGCCCCGAAGTGAGGGACTTTTCCGGCTTTGTTTTTTTGGTCAGCTCTGAAAAATCAAGGCTGGTCCACTGCCGCATCCCCGGCGTAATCGGTTTATATGTTTTAATTCCCATGCTTATACTCCCTCGAAGATAGCGATTTTCTCATCCTTGGGCAGGCGGACAATGGCCTTCTTCCAGGTCGCGGTATACCCTTTGCGGTAGCGCAGCCGTTTAGGCTTGCCGCCCACCACCATTACCGTGCAGGACATGGGATGCACGTTGAACAAACGGCGCACCGCTTCCTTGATCTGTATCTTTGTCGCCGACTGAGCGACTTTAAAAACATATTTGCCCTGCTCGCGCAGCATGTTTGCCTTTTCGGAAAGCACCGGCTCTATTAAAATATCCTCATACGGTATCATTCGGCGGCCTCCTTGGGTTCTTCGGCGGCAGAGCCGCCGTCGGCGTTTCCTTCAACAGCGGGGCTGTTACCGGCAGGGCCGCCGGGGCCGTAAAAATCATTGAGGTTTTTCGCGGCGGTTTCCAGCATCAGCACCTGGCGGCCGTAGAACAGGTCGTGGGCGCGCAGGCGGTTATAGGAAAGGTAGTGCAACCAGGGAATATTTGCGGCAGCCCGCTTTAACATGCGGTCGTCGTCTTTTAAAATTAACACCGTTCGCAAACCGGGGTTAAAGTTTTTCAGCAGGCCCGCAAGGTCTTTTGTTTTCCCGGATTCTATGGAAAAGTCTTCGATTATTTTTAACATGTCGCTTTGGGCTTTCAAACTTAAAATAACCTTGATCGCCTGCCGTTTTGCTTTTTTCGGCAAAGACCAGGAAAAATCCCTCGGCTTAGGCCCAAATATTGTACCGCCGCCAACCAAAAGCGGTGATTTTTTATCGCCGCGCCGCGCATGCCCCGTGCCTTTCTGCCGGTAAGGCTTGGCGTTGGAACCGTGCACTTCGCCGCGATCTTTGGTACAGGCATTGCCCTGCCGTTTATTGGCAAGCTCGTTATTTATAGCGTACCAGATAAGATCCTCGTTTATCGGAAGGCCAAAGACCGTGTCCGCCAATTCGATGGTCCGTAATTCTTTGCCGTCCTTTGAATACACCGTACTGTTCATTGCCTGCCTACTTTTTGACTGCGGCCCGGACAAACACAAGGCCCTTGTTAATGCCGGGAACAGCGCCCTTAACCAGAATAAGCTGCTTTTCAGTGTCCATGCTGACAACCCGCTGGCTTAAAACCGTAACTTTTTCACGGCCCATGCGGCCCGGCAGCTTTACGTTTTTGAATGTTTTATGCGGATAGGTTGACTGGCCGGTGGAACCGGGCTCACGGTGAAATTTGGAACCGTGGGTCTTGCGCCCGCCGCCAAAGCCGTAGCGTTTTACGACGCCCTGAAAACCTTTGCCCTTGGAAATACCGGAAACGTCCACATAGCGGACCCCTTCCAGCACCTCCAGCCCCAAAACATCTCCAACGGCGACTTCTTTTTCAAAATCGCGCAGCTCTTTAAGCCGCTTTTTGGGGGCAATATTCTCCGGAAACTGGCCCGCATAGGGTTTGGTTACCCGGTTCTTTTTTGCATCATCAATACCGACGATAACGGCCTTGTAGCCGTCCTTTTCTTCTGTCCTATGGGCGATAACAACATTCGGATCAACACGCATTACCGTTACCGGCACCATGTTGCCCGCCTCGTCAAAAACTTGTGTCATGCCCACTTTCTTGGCAAATAGCCCTAACATCCTGGTACTCCAAATAAGGTTACTGCTTAATTTCTACGTCAACACCGGCAGGAAGCTCCAGTTTCATCAGAGAATCCATCACTTCTGCCGACGGGTTAATAATATCTATTAACCGTTTGTGAGTCCGCATCTCAAACTGTTCCCGGCTCTTCTTGTTCACATGAGGCGAACGAAGCACCGTTACTTTGTTGATGCGGGTAGGCAGCGGAATAGGGCCGGTAACCTTTGCCCCGGCCTTCTGCACTGCCTGAACAATAGACTTTGCGCTCTGGTCTATCAATTCCACATCGAAACCGCGTAATTTAACGCGAATTCCATCTTTAGCCATTATTCCTCCATCCGCCTGGCCCCCTTTGGCAAAACGGCCAGGCAGAAAACCCTCTATTCTAAAATCTCAGTAACCTGGCCGGAAGCGACGGTTTTGCCGCCCTCTCGGATAGCGAACTTGAGTCCCTTTTCCATGGCAATGGGGTGGATAAGCTCGCCGATAATCTCTGTATTGTCGCCGGGCATAACCATTTCTTTGCCTTCGGGCAATTTAACCGTACCGGTGATGTCCGTGGTTCTAAAATAGAACTGCGGGCGGTATCCGGTAAAGAAGGGGCTGTGCCGCCCGCCTTCTTCCTTGGAAAGGCAGTAAATCTGGCCTCTGAACTTGCTGTGCGGCGTAATGGTGCCGGGTTTTGCGAGAACCTGGCCGCGCTCGACTTCTTTTTTATCAATACCGCGCAGCAACGTGCCGACGTTATCGCCAGCCTGGGCCTCATCCAGCAGCTTGTTAAACATTTCAATACCGGTAATGACGGTTTTTTTGGTGGGCTTGATGCCGACAATTTCAATTTCTTCGTTCAGCTTAAGGATGCCGCGATCCACTTTGCCGGTAACAACGGTGCCGCGCCCGGAAATGGTAAACACGTCCTCGATAGGCATAAGGAAGGGTTTTTCGGAATCGCGCACCGGGTCGGGGAAGTAGCTGTCCATCGCTTGCAGAAGCTCCTCGACAGATTTTACCGCTTCGACATTATCCGGCTCGGACATGGCTTTAAAGGCGGAACCTTTGACAATGGGGATCTTGTCTCCGGGGAAGCCGTTATCGGTAAGCACTTCCCGCACTTCCATTTCGACCAGGTCCAGCAGTTCGGGATCGTCAATCAGGTCTACCTTGTTGAGGTAAACGATCATGCTGGGAACGCCGACCTGGCGGGCCAGGATGATGTGCTCGCGTGTCTGGGGCATAACCGAATCCGGTGCGGACACGACCAGCACCGCGCCGTCCATCTGGGCCGCGCCGGTGATCATGTTCTTGATATAGTCGGCGTGGCCGGGGCAGTCGATATGGGCGTAATGCCGGTTATCGGACTGATACTCAAGATGGCGGGTATTGATAGTGATACCGCGGGCTTTTTCCTCCGGCGCGTTATCAATATCGTCAAATTTCATTACCTTGTCGCCGAATTTTTTCCCGCAATACATGGTAATAGCGGCAGAAAGGGTGGTTTTACCGTGGTCCACATGCCCGATAGTTCCAACATTCATGTGGATCTTTGTCCGACTAAATTTATCTTTTGCCATTTCGTGTCCTCCTTACTGTAGACACACTACACAATACTCTGCGTATCGGAAAATTCCTGTACGCCTTAACCTGCATACCGCAGGCTTAATTAAAATATTAGGAATAGATTAGGAGGGAAACAATAGAAAAGGGAGAGACCCTATTTTATCGAACTCCACCTATCCCATCTAAACCGATGGTCGGTTTGGCTGCCGACGCCCCGCCGGATAACCGGCCCCTGATATAAGCGATTCTCCTCGCTAGGCGCCTTTTTGTCAAGTACCGGGGCATCTCCAAACCATATAAAAACAACGGTTTGGAAACTTTTTCAAAAACTCAGGCAAGTTTGCAAACTTGCCCCGGAAAAACCAGTGTACTGAATTTTTCCCAACCATGTAAAGCCCTTTGAACCAAAAATTAAAAAATTCGATTCACCAGCGGTAATGGGCAAAAGCCTTGTTAGCCTCCGCCATTTTATGGGTATCTTCCTTCTTTTTGAAGGCGGTACCGGTATTATTATACGCGTCCAGCAGTTCTGCGGCAAGACGTTCGCCCATGCCGTGACCGGAACGCGCCCGCGCTGCATTAATAATCCACCGCATCCCCAATGCTTCCCGCCGCGTCTCCCGAATCTCCACCGGAACCTGGTAAGTCGCGCCTCCAACCCGCCGGGATTTAACCTCGATAACGGGCTTAACATTGTCAAGCGCCTTCAGAAACACCTCAAGCGGCTCCTTATCGGCCTTTGTCTGGAGGATCCCCAGGGCTTCATGGACAATCCGCATGCTGACGGAACGTTTCCCTTCCCACATCATCCGGTTGACAAATTTGGAAAGCACCACGCTGTTGTACTTGGGATCCGGGGCTATCTTACGATCTATAGTCTTTTTCTTTCTTCCCATGTTACACCTACGCCTTGGGGCGCTTCGCGCCGTATTTGGAGCGACTGCGTTTACGATCCGTAACTCCCAGTGTATCCTTTGCCCCACGGATAATGTGGTAACGCACACCAGGAAGGTCTTTTACACGCCCGCCACGGACCAGAACCACGGAATGTTCCTGCAAATTGTGCCCGATTCCGGGAATATAGGCGGTTACTTCGGTACCGTGGGAAAGCCGCACGCGGGCAACCTTCCGCAGCGCCGAATTAGGCTTCTTAGGCGTGACAGTCATTACACGGGTACAGACTCCCCGTTTTTGAGGACAAGAATGGAGGGCCGGAGACTTGGTCTTGGAAGTCACCTGTTGCCGCCCAAAACGAACAAGCTGATTAATAGTAGGCATCCGCTCAAAACTCCTTAAACTGACCGCCGCCAGCATTCGGCGTTCAGAGCATAAAAGCCCCTCTTATATATAGAGAGGAATATTTAATAGTAAGCAAAAAATAAAAATGAGTCAAGCGGTTTGCCAAAAAAATTTTTTTGACCGGAATGGTATGCACAATGCCGTTTATACAACGACCCTCGCCTTAATGCCGGAACGTTGGTTGTACAACGCGGCGCAAACCCCGGCGGCTGTAAACCGCTCGCCGCCGGAACCGCCGCCGCAACAGAGGAGCAGTTCCACGGGCCGCTTCGGGTTCTCGTTGATAAAGCGGTCAATGACCGAATTTTCCGCGCTGGTGCGGGGAAGGGCAAAAACAATGATCCCGCAGTTATCGGGCACGGCGGGGAATTTTATGGCGGCGGGCAACGGAACGGCGGCAGGCCAGGCAAGGGCGAGCGCAAGCTCCTGAGCCAGGGCCGCGGAAACATCCCCCCTGCCGATTGTGCCGCCTGAGTATCCGGTTAGCACGCTCATTCCCGATTCTGCGCATGCAAGAGCCGCCGCCAGGGCATTTTCGCACAGAAAATCAATTCCCCGCCGCGCGTCCGGCAGGCTGTACAACAGGGGATCATATTCGGTATCAATTAAAATTACGATATTCGATTGCGGCGGCGGCTCGTATTCGCCTTCGCGGACAAAAAGGCCGCCGCCATGGCTGTAGAGTTTCCAGTTAATCCGCCGGGGATCATCCCCGGGCACATAGGGCCGGTGGTCGATCAGGTTATCGGTGCGCTGAATTGAAAATTCCGGCTTAAGCATGGATTCACCGGCGCGGGCTTTCACTGCCGGAGGTTCGTCCGCAGCGCGGGGGCTTGCCAGCAGTTGCGCATCGTTACCGGCAGGCAGGCGGTAGGCAAAGCAGAAAAAGCCCAGAATGTCAAAAATTACAAACTCAAAGGATGACAAGAAATAAGCGCCTCGGCCTTCTACGTTAAAAAGATGGGGCGATGTATCGGCGGGGTTAAAAGCGCAGCGTATGCGCCGCCCGTCTTTTGTAACGAGCTGCAAGCGGCAGCGTACCAGAATCCCCGGCAGTTGCGGAATTCCGCCTTTGAACGCGGCGGCTTCGCGTTCCGAGTATGCCGCTTCCGCCGAATCGCCCGCCGCAACTTCGCGGGGGCTTATGCGGATAAACGCCCTGCGGGCGCGGCGGTTATGTGTTACCGCAAGGACCAATGTCATGACGAGGCAATATGCCCATAACGCAAGAAATACCGCGCCGGTCAGCACCAGGGCCAGTTCCTGCCGCGCCGTACCGGCGGTAAACGCAAAGATAATAATCAGAAGGACGAATATCCCCATGGTGCGGGGAACAAAAACGGCCCGTACTTTAGCCAGTTTTAATTCCGTTGATTCGGGCAAGACATATCTCCTGGATATATTTTCCGGCATGGGCCCTGGGATCGCGCAGCCTTACCCGGTGGGCCAGCACCGGCGCGGCAAGGATTGCCAAATCCTCGTCAATAAGGTAATCGCGTCCCCGCACCAAAGCCAGCGCTTTTGCCGCCTGCAAAAAATGGAGGCCGGCGCGGGGACTTGCCCCCAGGGCAAAAGCCCGGTGAATGCGGGTATCCCTGACAATGTCGGCAATTGCCTCTCTAAGCGCCTGGTGACAGAACACTGCCGCCGCAGCTTCCTTTGCCGCGATGAAATCCGCCAGCCTGACTGCCGGTTCCAGCCTCGCAAGCCCTTCACCGGCGGGGNTTTCTTCGAGAATAACCAGTTCGGCATCCCGATCCGGGTAGCCCATGGAAAGCTTAATCATAAAGCGGTCAAGCTGGGCAGCAGGCAGGGGGAAAGTCCCCTCGCTTTCGATGGGGTTTTCTGTAGCGATTACCAGAAACGGCTCAGGGGGGCGGTGGCTTACCTGCCCGATTGTCNCCTGCCGTTCCGCCATTACTTCCAGCAGAGCGGATTGCACTTTAGGCGTGGCGCGGTTTATTTCATCGGCCAATACGACATTTGCCAGCACGGGGCCGGGAATAAAACGGAATTCCAGCGTTTTGGGATCAAACACATCAACGCCGGTTATATCATAGGGCAGCAGGTCGGGGGTAAACTGAATCCGCTTAAAGACAAGTTTTTCATCGCCGTCAATCAGTTTTGCCAGCGTTTTGGCGACCGTGGTTTTCCCCAGCCCCGGATTGTCCTCGATAAGCACGTGGCCGCCGGCAAATACCGCCGTGACAAGCAGTTCCAGAAATTCCCGCTTTCCTTTGATAATCCGCTGCATGCCTTCCAGCAGATCGGCCGCGATGTTTTCAGATATCATTAAGCGAGCATAACACAAAACCAGCAAGTATTATACCTCCCGAAGTTGTAAAATTTTCCGTAATACTTGACTCCGCTCCGGCATTGCATATACTTAAATAATAGGATGGATATGAAAAAATCGGCCTGTGCCGTTATAATTGCAACCGTATTCGCAATAACAAGCTGCACAACTGCCGATTACACCGCTAACATGACAGGCGCGTCGGATTACGCGACGGTCGCCGTCAAAGACTTTGTCACTTTGGGAATTGTGACGGTTCATAGTAAAGAAATCCATCATTCCGGACCCTTCGGCATTAAAAAGCGAATCGAAGGCTCAAAAATAACCTATTCGGACCTAATGCATGAAGCCGTCAGGCTGGAGGCCGATGATATCATTAATGTCAGAATCGACGTAAATTCCAGCTATACAAAAACAGCTTTTGACTGGATTACCGGCTGGACCAGGGTGTACACCCACACCGGCACAGCCTTGGCGATTAAATATACCGGCATGCTGGATTCCGGAGACGGCAATTCACAGTTAAGCGGTATACCAAAAGCGCCGGAAGCAACCAGCGTGATAAAGTCTTCCCGATCCGGCACGGTTGAAGTCAAATGAACGAACCCCGCCCACGCCAAACGCACGATTAAAGGCGAAGAAAAACCACGGAGTATGCGAAGCGTTTGATTTTGGTACGAAAATTTTACCTCATAGCCGTTCGATGGTTTCCGCCGATAAGCCGGTATCTTCAACTATTTCCGCTATTGGCCGTCCCCTGCTTTTCATTTTCTGGGCAAATTCAAGCGTTTTGTGTTTCTCGCCCTCTGCGTGGCCGTCAGTCCGGGCTTGCAATAGCAGCATACGCTCGTCTTCTTTCCAGAGGTTTTTGTGGAACTGGTAGTCACGCCACCTTGCCAAAAGCGACATCCTCCTGGCGCAGAAAACCGCCTTCTTCAGTTCCGGGTATTCCCGAGTCAGCATCTCGTATTCCTCCTTCCTCTCGCACTTGAAGAACCTCAGCCACGGCCACACGCCGGAG
>JGI24695J34938_10001242_pt1 | contig 22414 bp, 23 predicted proteins | sample TergutCo191P3_FD_34938 | JGI IMG/M metagenome (IMG submission 34938)
GGCNTGCGGTTTCAGAAACAGGGATAGATTTAGAAACGCTATTTTATTTCATTTGGGGAATTTAGACCTTTCCCCTTCCACTTTATAGTCGGAAGAGCCAAATTTATTTAATAATATCCATATGTGGCATTTGTAAGCAGCTTTGGTAGGCGTCTATGGCTGCGTCATATAAAGTTTTGAAAAAAGGTTTGTCCGGCGCTGGGAAAATACTTTAATAAATGAAATTTAATACGCCGGATAAACTCGTCAAAAAACACGTGTAAAAATTCCTGCCATCCTAGCCTGCCAAGGCTGTTTACAAATGCCATATTTGTTTTTTACAAAAAATTTTTAATAAAAATATTTTGAAATCGCCTTATTTAACCAGATTTTTTCTTGGTCTTCTTATGTTCGCGCATAGTAAGAATAAAAATAATGCCAAAAAACAGGAGCAGTAATAAAATAAAGACCAATAAGATAGGCGTATTGCCGCCGCCTTTATCAGGCTCGATAACCTCTCCCACAATTAAAGTAGACGGATCCAAAGGAACAGTATTTTCGGAAAAAGCGATAATAAGGCAGATTATAACCGTTATGATCATCACCGCGATCGCGCCGAGAGCCGCCATTCGGGTTAAAAAATTTGACTTTTTGTTTAGCGCCATATAAATTATCGCGGAAAAAATAATAATACCTATCAATACTCCAAAAAAAACCATGTTTTGCTCCTGTTATCATATTCGGTTATTTATCAAGGCAATTAGAGCGTAAATCATCCGGTTTCTATTGCTATTTATCCATTAATATGATAGTTTAGAAGATAACCAAAAAAACAGTGAGGTAAAATATGGCTCATAAAATCAGCGATTCCTGTGTAAATTGCGGTTCATGCGCGGGCGACTGCCCTGTCGAAGCGATCTCGGAAGTTGACGGACAGCATCAGATTGACGCGGCGAAATGCACCGACTGCGGCGCGTGCGTCAGTTCCTGCCCGACAGAGGCGATTTCACAAGAGTAAGGTTTGATATTTACAAAGGCTGGCAAGGGATTAACTCTTGCCTTTTTTTTTATATCATTGTCTCTTCATACAATTTATACTCAGCAAGCAGGCGAGTTCCCTGTAATTCACCGGCTTGATTCCGCCGATATCGGCTTCAGGCAATTAGCCAGCGATGTAGAAGCCAACAGGATGCGGATCGCCCGCGTCAATAACAGGCAGACGCTAAGCTCTCCATCGGAAGTCGCTGAGCTTTTAACCATTTATCAATATACAATAAGACAAGGCGAAGACCTTTTATTCTTAGCGGCAAGGAGCAACGTCCCGTATTCAGCGATCGCGAGCCTTAACAGAATATCGAATTCGGCTTCGCTTCAAACGGGGAGGACTATTTTAATTCCGTCTTACCCCGGCATTTTCATTCCGCGCAACCCTTCCTCCGATCTTGAGATGATTTTGGGAGCCGCCAGAGAAACCGCGCAAGGATCTGTAGAACTGCTGATAAGGCTTTCCGGCGTTTCGCAGCCGTTTCTCTTTTTTCCGGGCGCGGATTTTACTCCCACAGAAAGGGCTTTCTTCTTAAATTCCGCGCAATTCCGTTTTCCGCTTCGTAACTACCGGATAACAAGTTCCTACGGAATGAGAAATGATCCGTTCACCGGAGCTCCTTCGATGCATTCGGGAATTGATCTCGCCGCGCCCGAAGGGACGGAGGTTTTAGCGACGGCGGACGGCACAGTAACCGCCGCGGGTTTTGACCCGATTTACGGAAATTACGTAATTATCAGCCATAGCAATAACTGGACTAGCCTTTACGGACACTTATCAGTTATAGAAACGGTCTTGCGAACAGAGGTAAAATCAGGTAATCTGATAGGAAGAGTAGGATCGACAGGTTACTCGACAGGTCCTCACCTTCATTTTGAGTTAAGACAGGATGGCAGGGCGTTTGATCCGGCGGGAAGACTCCGTCCCTGAAAACAAGCGGTAACAATCAGGATTATGGTATGCTGAAGTTCTTTTTCGCTTTCGTTATACTTATATTCTCAGCCACAACCGCCGCGCAGGCTCAAGTGGAATCATTCCGTACAACTGTCGATGGAATTATCGATTTATCGCAGGAAAGACAGTCAGGAGTCCCGTATAGTATCGGCATTAATTCTTCTGTGATTGTTAATATCGGCAGTGACGCGCGTTTTTTACGCGGCATAGAGCTGGAAATCTCGGCTCCCCAGAATTGGCTTCAATACCGCGGATCGCTTGTAATGATAATGTATAATAACATCAATCCTGTTACAGCGTCAGGCGTTTCAGATATAACCGGCAGCCGTATCGCGTTTGAGTCATTACCGTCAAGGCTTCGCATAACATACCAAATCCCAATCCGCGCCGTTCACGGTCTTAGAACAACCACAACTGTCACAGTGCCGTCTCCTGTAATACAACCATCGACATTTCCGATTGTATTCAGGCTGATGCCGGTTAGCAAAGGGCTTCCAAGCGATTTTGAGAACATGAGATTTTCCATAGCCGCCCGTCCGATTATGAGCGACGAAGGCGCGGTAAGACTTATCCCGCGTTATCCCCCGCAGCTGCGAAACAGGCCTTTTACCGTTCTAATTGACGATAACATCATTACAAATGTATATGAGGAAATAATACTTCGGGAAGGCGAGCATCATCTTGTCGTGCTTTCGGATGATTACCGTAACGAAAGCCGCCGATTTATCGTGGAAAGAGGGCGGATCATCGACCTTGTTCTTGATTTACAGGATCCTACGCCGGTTATCGTATTTGAAGGGCCTCAAAACACTCAGGTTTTTCTTGATAATATCCAGATTACCGGCTTTCACGAGCCAGTTAATGTAGAGCCGGGTATCCGGGAAATCCGCTACCTTATCGGCGATTACACAATAATCAGAACCTTAAACATCCAGCGCGGCAAAACTTACCGCGTTTCCCTGTCTATAGACCTCGCGATCCATGAAGAAGACTGAAATTAACTGTTAAGAAAAAGCGGTACCACTACCGATATATTAAGTGTCGGGGTTATAGTTCCCCTCCCAAATCACTATGATTCCGGCATGCCTCAAGGGCGGGAGCTGTTCGAATAAACCCGGACAGCTCTTTTTTTTTGAGGTTTTTCCGAAACTTTCGAACCGAAGGCTCACGTTTTGGAAAAGGCTCACCTCACTAGAAAAATAATTATTTATTAGCTATGATGACCTTCTCATGAAAAAGCCGCAGTCTAAGGAAAAGCGCCAGGAAAAAAGCCCTGTAGAAACAACAGGTCAAATAGAAAACGAAGACATTGTCTCTTTAAAACCGTTCATGGGTACGCGTCCGGGCGTATATTTAACCGCGATTTATTCATTTATATTGATTCTATTGATATTTCTTTTTTTATTTTTACCCGGTATCAGAAACGCGGGGTCAGTGTTAATTGTAAAGACGCAGCCGAATGGAGCCGCGATCCGGGTTGATGATGTTTACATGGGGATATCCTCTGGAAGTTCCGTTGAAAATCCGCAAAGCAGAATATTTTTGCCTAACGGAACATACCTAATAGAAGCGGTCATGCCTGGCTTTGAGAAACAGGCTGTAACTCACACAATTAAAGGGCGGGTATTCGCCTCGCTGTTCGCGCCGCGTAAAGAATATATTGAGCTGACCTTAAAAACCCCGGATCCAAAAGCGGCGTTCGCGTATTACGCGGCGGATTTCGCCCAGTGGTCATTTGGCGGAGAACCGACAGCGACATGGCAAATTCCGATGAGTTTATCAGAAGGCGCTTACCGCGCGGGCGGTTATAAAAACGAAAAGGAAGAATTACAGGAAATCCTAAAAGCCGCCTCGCGTTTTACTGTGACAAGAGCAGCTCTGCGGGACCTTTTGCGGGCGAAACTGCTTTTGGACAACTTCGGAAACGCTCCGTCCCCCGCCGCGCTTTTAAGCTCATTAGCGGAAATAACGGCGTTTTTATCCGAAACGCCCGGAAGCGCGCAATGGCTGACAAGTTTGTTTCCTTCATCATCGCCTTTAGCGTCAGCGGTTATATCCTCATTATGGTACGAATCAAATTCTTATTCTCAAAATATAATTGAGGAGATTACAAATAACGAAATTACGCGAAATATCGAAATCGCCGGATTAAATTTCATTAATATTCAGGCGGCGTCAATTATTTTAAACGAAAATATGTCATCCGGGGTTATCAATATTGATGAATTTTATATATGCCAAACGCCTGTAAGCCAAACGTTATTCGAAACATTCCTCAGCGAAAACCCGCTGTGGAGAGATCATTATACAGTATATTACGGGCGGGAAATTGACGCTGACCCGTTAACGGCGTCCAGAATGGACGCGGTAACAGGAACCACATGGTACGCCGCCGAAGCTTTTTGCAAGTGGCTTTCGGGTTTCCTTCCCGCGTCTTACTCAAACATGGAAATAAGGCTTCCCAGCGAAGACGAATGGTCCATCGCGGCGCTTTCAGTGAGTAACATGAGAAGCTCCGGCTGGGAATGGTGCGATGACCCGTACGCTCCCCTGCCGTTTATCAGCGCGAAACCAGAAGCGATAAAAGCGGTCGGCTCTCCTGAAAGAACGTTAAGAGGCAGGCAGTCTTTGACATCAACAGAAACCAGAGCCTCCCTCCCGCCTGATTTTTCATCTCCGATTGTGACATTCAGACCGGTAATCGCGAGACGCTGACATGGGCGACGCTATAAAAATTATCGCGCAAAACCGCAAAGCCAGGCATGATTACGCGATCGACGAAAATTATGAATGCGGCATTGAGCTTATGGGAACGGAAGTAAAATCCTTCCGCGACGGAAAAATCTCATTCCCGGACGCGTGGGCGGAAGTTATCAAGGGAGAGGTATGGCTGCGTTCCGTAGTTGTCGCGGAAAACCCGTTTTCCTCGGTTTTTAATCACGACCCGCAAAGACCAAAACGGCTTTTACTCCACAAAGAAGAAATCAAAAGAATAAACCGTAAAGTTGAGGAAAAAGGCTACACCCTTATCCCGCTGTCATTTTACTTTAAAAAAGGCAGAGTAAAAGTTGACCTTGGTTTATGCAAAGGCAAAAAAGCCTACGACAAGCGCGCTGGAATAAAAGAAAAAGATTTAAAACGCGAAATCGCCCGCGAGTTCAGAAATAATTTACATTAAAAAAAAATTTAAAATCACGAATATGCCATGCGCTGAAAGCCTTGGCGGCTAGAGATGGCAGGAAAACGCGTAAGAGCTATGTGACGAGTTCGATGCTTCGTACATGTGACTTCACATTGTTCTAATAATAATCAATTTAATTTGGTATATTTGATACCATCGAACTTAAAAACAAAACAAATGCAAAGACTGCCATAGACGCCGCCAAAGCTTTCAGCTCATGTCATAATAATAATTTGAAAATATTTTTAAAATAATTTGAATAGTTATATTAATTTATAACTTAAGATAAAATTCATAATATGGCGGCTGTGTGTAGCCTTACCGGCGTCTATAGCTGCGTTCAACCATGTTATATAGGGGGGGTTGTCTAGCGATACAAAATTATTTTAGATTTCAAAGTATTAATACGCTGGACAAACTCGTCAATAAACACTTGTAGAAATTCCTGCTATCTTAGCCGGACAAGGCTATACACAGCCGGCATATATGTATTTAATTTTATAATAAAAATAATATTGGTTTTTATTGGGTGCGTTTATCAATTATTTCCAGCATTAATAAAAAGATAAAAACAAGCAGCCCGATACAAAGCGCGGTTATTTTTATGCTTAAATCAGAAATAAAATTGGGTTTTTGAGCTGTATAAATTGTTCCAGGGGTTGTCGGGACGGGATTTTGATTGCCAAGCCCGACTATACGGATAAAACGCTCATCGTCCCTGCCGTATCCTAACTGGCGAGCGTGGACTAAGATAGTGTCGTAATCGTAAATAAGGTTGTTTCGGGTTCTTTCAAGTTCCTCGTTAAGCGCGCCAAGTTCCCTGATATGTTCCCACTGGTACTCTCTCTCATTTAATAAATAATTATACGATGATAAACCCTTAGGTCCCGCCAAAAATGAGAAAATCGCGTAAACAGCGACAACGGCCCATAACCCAAAGAGATATTTTTTAATTCTCATTACAGCCTCAATTACAAAAAACGGTCTTATGTCTCGATTAACGGTATTTTTCGCGTTATTCTTTAAACATTGACAACGATATTGACATACTTTAAACTATAAAATGAGAGGAATTATTGAAAATCTGCGTTACTGCCGATAATCGAAGAAAATTCCGGTTAATGCGATGTATTACAAATTTGCAGCGGTAATTTAGGGAGCTGTTCATGGCGAAAAATAAAAAACCTTCGATATATTCCGATCGTAGCAGCATAGGTTCCGCGGAAGAGCTGGACGAATACGGGGTATGGGTTAAAAGCGGACCGCAAATCCTGGACAGCGATAATTTATCCTCCGATTTAGATACAGACGGTTTATCGGCCGATGATTTCGCCGAAACAGATTTATCATTTGATGACGCGATTCTTGATGTAAAAACCGAAGGAGGAGATGGGTTCGGCGACATTGATTTTCCGGATGATGATATAGAAATTGATTCCGGTGAAAACAACGCTGATTTGGATTTAGGCGAGTACAATTTTAAAGAGGACAGTATCCAGGAAGAAAGCGGCGATGACGGCTTAAATATCGAAGAAGCTCAGTTTGAGGATTTTCAAACGCCGGAGGATACTCCGCAGGCGAGCGCGGAAGAAACTCAGGATTTCGATTCGCTGGATATTCCCTCAGCCGATCCTTTGGACGACAATTTAATTGACGAAAGTTTTGACATAAGCCTTGATGATATCGCGACAGACTCTGAAGGCGAAGACGCACTTGACTCCGCTGATTTAAGTATCGAGGATGACTCGCTGAGCATTTTAACAAACGATGATTTAGGCACGATTGATGCAGAGTTTTCGGACAACGCTGAAGTCGACGCGGCTGGTGATGATTCGGCTATAAATGACATGGAATTTTCTGATATTGATTTAGAAAATAAAGAACCATCCGGCGATTCAAACCCGGTTGATATTAATTTAAATGACGATTCCGCGAATTTTTTACCTGACGAAGCCGGCTTTTCTGGTTCAGATGATATTGATATTCCCACTGTAAAATCAATAGAAAACAACGCGCTTAACATAGAGAAAAATTTTGACGCGGTTCAGTCAAATGCCGGCGGCGATCTTTCATCAATTTTACTGCAAAAAATCGCCAATGAGCTTTCGTCAATCAGGAATGAGCTTACCGATTTAAAAAAAGAATTCGCGATAGCGAGATCAGGCATTCAGGATTCCGCGAAAGCGGCGTCGAAGGAAGCTTCGCCTCAGCAGCAAGCCGCCGGTTTTTTCACTGAAGAAGATGATGAGACAATATCTCTTACAGGCGATGAGCTTAATAATATTTTGGCGACAGGCGAAAGTATCGAAGAGCAGGGAGTTCCCGAAAAATTTGACGCTGATGAAAGCGTAAGCGTTACCCTTGACGATGATGACGATGATACAATCGCGCTGACAGGCGATGAGCTTAACAATATTATCGCTACAAGCGATGAGACAGTCGAAGAACAAGGAGTTCCAGAAAAATTAGATGAGGATGAAAGCGTAAGCGTTACCCTTGACGATGATGACGATGAGACAATCGCGCTGACAGGCGATGAGCTTAACAATATTATCGCTACAAGCGATGAGACAGTCGAAGAACAGGGAATCCCTGAAAAATTGGATGAGGATGAAGGCGTAAGCGTTACCCTTGACGATGATGACGATGAGACAATCGCCCTGACAGGCGACGAGCTTGATAATATCGTAAGCTCAGCTGATTTTACAGAAGAAGCGGGAACAGATGTCGCCGCTGAAAATGAGATCCCGGCAGATATTGACGAAGGTCTTACTATCGATGAAGAACTGTTAAACGCGGATATAAACGCGATTGATTTACAGGATGATAAAATTCTTGAAAGCGATGAAGCGTTAGACGCGATTGACGCGGACTCGTTTGACATGGATGTAACGCTGGATGAAAACATTGATATTGATATTCCTCTTGATGATGAGGATTTATCCGATGAAAACATTGACGTTGACATTCCCTTGCCGGAGGAAACCGGATCAGCGCGGGAAGAGCCATCATCTTTAGAAGACTCTATTAGCGCGTCAATTGATGATGCGATAGCGGAACCCCATGATGATGACATTGTTTTTGACGCTCCCATTTTATGCGAAGATTTGGATCTCAGTTTTGATAATTTAGACGTTCAGGCGGATGATAATGAGGACGCTGCTGAAGAAACGGATATTCCCGACATAAATTTAACAGAATCCATAGAAATTGACGATAGTATTTTTTCTGATATGGACTTGGATGACGCCGCGGCGGGATTATCAGATAATGAAGAAAAAGAGGATGTTTCTGTCGATTTAGATTTAGATACAGAAGATTCCGACATCAAGCCTGATGATTCAGAAAGCGAAACCAGCGATATCGACATTTCCGCGCTTGGAGACGCTGACGCGTTTGACAATATCGTAATTTCCGAAGAACTTAATGACGACAGTTCAGACTCTTTAAATGAAGCTATAGAAGCCGCTGACGCTCTGGCTGTAGAAGATGAGGTAGTTATTTTAGACGGGCTTGAGGTTTTCCGCGAAGAGGGAATCGAGCACATGACAGAAACGCCGGATAATATTTCTTATCTGGAAGACAGCGAAACCGCCGACAACTTTACAGCCGATGATTTTGATCTTTCCGACGCGGTAATTGACGAGCCGGAATTATCCGCCGACAACATTAAAGACGACTTAACTGAACCGGCGATAAATGAGTCGGATATTGATCTTGACGCTTTGAATGATTTAACAATCGAGACTCCGCTGGACGAACAGGAAATTTCTCTTGACGTACCTTCAGAAGATGATTTTCCATCAGAAGAAATTGATATCGGAAATTTCCTTGAAGATGAATTAGGACAGCAGGCGGAGGAAGAAGTAGAAGATGAACCGCCGGTTCCGCAAGTTGACACGAGCATTGATAGTCAGACGGCGGTTCCTGTTCAGGAATCCGCGGGCATAAGCTCTGATAAACCTATAAGCGGCGCGAAGGCTGCTCCTGTTAATGAAGCGAGACCGCAAGCCGTCCCAGGCAGACAAACCGCGGGCAAAGACTTCCAGATTCCTTCTGAACTAAAATCAGAACTTCGCAATATTTTAAGCTACATGGATCAGCTGCTTGAATCTCTGCCTGAGGAAAAAATTGAGGAATTCGCGAAATCAAACTATTTTGATTCTTACAAGAAACTCTTTAAAGACCTGGGGCTTGTTTAACAGCCCCCTTTTCCGGCATGGCTGAGTCAGTTCCGCGCGGTGTAAATCTTCATTCTCGTTATAATCCGGAAGCTGAAGCCGAGCGTTATATAGACTCATTAAAACTAAGCGATTTTTTAAAATGTTTTATTTTAATCGAGCCCGGCTTGAGCTACATGATACCTGTACTCGCGAAGAGATTTAAACAGGGAAAAATAATCGCGCTTCATCTTGATAATTTTGAAGAAGCGGAAAAACAAACAGCCAAAACAATATCATCCGGCGTTCAGGTAATAAATAAAACATTTTCTTCTAACTCGCCGCGGGAAATACAGGAATTTTTAGAAGCGCGTCTGCATGATGAAAATACGGAAAACATAAAAATAATTGAATGGCGGCCTTCCTTAAACTTTTATAAAGAAGCGTATTTAAGCCTTCTATCCGAGGTTGTGATCTTTTTAAAACGCGCTGACGCGGGACAGAGAACCGCGGCGGTATTCGGAAGAAGATGGATAAGAAACTTTTTTCGAAATATAAATTATCTTGAAAAAATAATTTTATACAGGCAAAGCGGCATGCCGGTAATCATAACAGGCTCAGGACCAAGCCTTGAGAAATCGCTTCCTTACATTCATGAAGCGCGGACAAATTTTCTGATAATCGCCGTCTCCTCATCTTTAATGGCGTTAACGCGTTATAACATAACCCCCGATATTGTAATCGCTACAGACGGCTCTCCCTGGGCTCTATGGCACTTGCGCGGAATAAGAGAAAACGCCTTTTCAATGATGGCGCTTAACCCCTGCGCCGCCCTGCCCTCTCAATGCGCTGGTTATCCAAAATTAATTTTAAATGACGGAAGTTTGTGGCAGAACGTTATACTAAACAAATTATCGATTCCGTCAATAACAATTCCGCAGAGAGGCACAGTGAGCGCGACAGCGGCGGAACTGGCTATGATTCTCTCACTTGGCGATATTTACCTCTCTGGTATGGATTTCTCCTATAATGATATAAGGACGCACGTTAAACCCTACGGTTTTGACAGCCTTTTTTTTGGCAGAGCGTACCGCACAGCTCCGTTATATACAGAACTATTTTCGCGCTCGCTGTTAAGCAAGGAAGGCGGAAGCATGGATGTTTACGCTTCATGGTTTAAAACTCAAATATCATTATGGCCAAAACGCGTTTACTCAATAACAGACGGCAATGATATTTTTGAGTATAAGGATATTTCTGTATTAAAAAAAACAATAAAACAAAAAGAAAAAAAAGATAATTTTAATATAATAAATTATGATAGCGGTCATCTTACAAAAAATAAAAAAAATCAGGCAGCCAATGCCGCGCGGGCTCTGTTAGACGCTATGGAGATCGGCGAGTTCAAAGAAAAACTAATGACGGAACTTAGCTTATTAATGTTCGCGGGCAAAAAAGACATTCCGCGAAAAGAGCTGGAAGCTGAAATTATTAAGGTATCCAATGGCGGAAAAAATTAAATACGCTTTTTCATTATCCAAAAGCGGAGAAATAGTTCCATCTGTAGTTCCGCCTTCAGGGGACGCGCGGAGCCTTCATTCATTGATTGATCCTGTACGAGAAGCGCGGCGGCTGATTTCCTCTGTTACTGCCGATACCGGTTTTCTAATTTTTCTTGGTCTTGGAGGGGGATTCGCTCAAGCCGCCGCGCTTGAAAACTTAAACGCGCGAATTCTTGTGATTGATTTTGACAAAGAAAGCGTAAAAAATCTTTTTGACTCAAAAGATTACTCAAAAATAATAAACTCATACAGGCTAAAACTTTTAATTGATCCGTCAGACGAAGAAATTAAAAATTATATCAAAGAAAATTATAAGCCGGCTTTGCATGGCGGCATAAAAACAATCCCGCTAAGGGCGAGAACAGATTTAAGCCACGCGGATTTTGAAAAAGCTGTCAGCGCGGCGCGGACGGCGATAGAAGAAGTCAGCGGCGACTACTCTGTTCAATCGTATTTTGGAATCCGCTGGTTTTCCAATATAATAAAAAATATAAAAAATATTGATAAAAACGGCGGCGGTTTTTTATTAAAGAATAAAAATACCGCGAATATCGCGATCGCCGCCGCTGGTCCTTCTTTGGATAACCAAATAACTTTGTTAAAAGAAAAAAAGAACTCAGGTTTTTTTATAATAAGCTGCGATACTGCGCTGCCTGTTCTTTTACAAAATAAAATTACGCCGGACGCTGTTGTCTCAATCGACTGCCAGCATATAAGTTATTATCATTTTATTGGCGTTAATATAAAAAATATTCCATTGATTCTGGACATCGCGAGCCCTCCTTCATTTTATGAAAAATCCGCGTCGCCTGTGTTTTTCATAAGCGGACATCCTCTCGCGAAGTACATAAGCTCAATACTGGGCGGTTTATTTCAGCTTGACACATCGGGGGGTAATGTTACATATACGTGCCTTTCCCTCGCGGAATTTTTAGGCGCGGAAAAAATAATTTTTTTTGGCGCGGATTTTTCATATGTAAAAAGCCAAACTTACGCGAAAGGCTCTTATATTTATCCATACTTTGAAAACAAACAGTCAAGGCTTTCTCCTTTGGAAGCTCAGTCTTCCGCTTTACTTTACAGGAGCGCGTTCCTCCCGCCAGAAGACAAGGAAAAATATATTAAAGATAAAAGCTGTTATTATGAGACACTCTCTCTTCGTTTTTACCGAAAAAAACTGGAAGAAAAAATAAGCGCGATTAACGCCATCGTGTCTTTCGCGAAAGGAGATGGAGCAGCTGTAACTATTAATAAGCCAAAATCAAATAACAATGAACAGAGAACCAAAAACGCGGAAATAAAAACGCGTGATGAAAAAAAAGAAACAAGCGCAAAAAAATTTTTAGAAAAATACCGCGATGATATAGCCGCGCTTCCTGTTTTTACAGAAGATTATAATGAAAAGTTAAATATAAATGAAAGGCAGGTGTTTACTACCCTCCTTCCGTTAGCCGCGGCGGTAAAAAAACGAAATCCCGCGTTAAATCAAAAAAATTTAATTGAAGAAATAAAAAATTTAAGCGTAAAAAAATTAGAAAAAGCGCTTGCTACTTTAACTATTTAATTGTGATCTCGCTTAGGTTCGCTAAAAAATTAATCTCCGCGTTTCTCATTAAGGAAAGCGCTCTAGCGAAAACAGGTGAAAAATCAGCGGGATCGTTTAAAAGAAGCTCCGCTGTAACGGAAGCTATCAATCCGTTGGATGAAATTGTGATCTTCGCTACTTTTGAACGCCTGTTTGAATAATTGGCGGCGTTAAGCGCGTCTTCCATGGAAACCGCGCCAAGAGTAAAACCTGTATAAACCTGAAAAAACTGAAGGTCGCTCTCGTCAATAATAATAAAATAATTATCCCCAGATACTTTAAAGTAGATATCCCCGTCTACATCAACCGAAGGAAGATACCCTTCGGCGCGCAGATGTTCTAAATAAATATTTTGAAGTTTCTCTTTTGTCCATTCCAAAGGGTCTGTCTCGGCGGAAGGCGCGTCAAATATTACGGAAACAGACGTAACGACTGTTATATCCTGCGCGGCGGCCGCGGCCGCGATAAAACATATTAAAATCAAAAAAATTACCGGAATTTTGCCCGTTTTTATCATAAATAACTCCTTAACAATGGAAAAAATAATCTCCTATAATAAATTATATTAGCGCTTTTCCGGTTGTCAAGGATAAAACAGAAATTCCTTAAAATCGAACTCCGGTAAAATATCAGTCGTCTCCCAAATTTTCAAGCACTTCCGCCGCGCTTGTTACCTGCGGTTCATCCTCGCCGTGGCGCACAAAGTAAAGAGCCGCGAGAGCCAGCGCGAACGCGATACAGGCGTACAGGAAAAGCACCATATAGTGACCCGCGATGTCGCGGATAAAACCAAAAAGCACAGGGGATACAATCTGTGAGCTGAAAGAGAAAAGATAATAATACCCGATATAAGTTCCGATTTTAGTCTCGCCTGACAGCCTTACAACCATCGGAAGCGAGTTAACATTTACCATTGCCCACGCGAACCCGCCGAGAAAAAGGCAGATTCTGACAAGCCAGGCATTGGCGAAAAATATCATCGGGGCGAACAAAACGATAAGGCCGGTTAAGCCGATTATAATCGCTTTGCGTCTTCCGATTTTCGCGCCGATGAAACCGGCGGGAACAGCGAAAGCGAGGAACGTCAGGGAAAATATCGCGAGAGTAATTGATGCGTCTCCGGGGGACATCGCGAGAGTATTGGTCGCGTACAACGTAAAAAATGTTTCCACCGCGTTGTATCCGGTAAACCAGAAAAATATCCCGAATAAAATTAAAAGAAGGCTTTTTAACTCCGCTTTTGATAACGCGGGTTTTACTTTAACAGTTTTTGTTTTATCATCCTGATCAGAAGCGCTGGCGCCGGCTTCAGGCAGCGCGTTTTTTTTGTAATAAGCGCTGGCGGGTTCCCGCACAAAAAGCATAAGAACGATGAGAGCCAGTATCATCATCGCGGAGCTCATCATAAAAGGAAGCGGGAATCCGTCACCTGTTCTTTGAAACCAGATATTGAAAAGTATTCCTCCAAGAAGGAACGCGAACACTCCGCCAAGACCTCCCATTAAATTAACAATGCCATTTGCCTGGCTTCTAAGGGGACCGGGCGTAAGGTCGGGCATAAGCGCTACAACAGGAGACCGCCACGCGGACATAACAAAGGTAAAAGTTATCAAAACAGCCATTAGAGAAAAAAGATTGTTCATGTAAGGAATTAAAGCGAACGCGGCCGCGCAAATGGGAATACCGATAAAAATATAGGGCATTCTTTTGCCAAAGCGCGTTTTTGTTTTATCGCTTAATGTGCCGAACAGCGGCTGAAAAATAACGCCGAAAACATTATCAATAACCATGATAAGTCCTATTAAAGTGGTGCTGGCTAGATATTTTTCAAGGATTTGCGGAACATAGGCGTTATACATACTCCACGCGATTGAGGAGGCAAAAAATCCAAACGACAATAAAAGCGTTACTTTTACATTTAACTTATTTTCCGCTGTTTTCATGAATATAATTATCGCAGATAATCGGAATTTTTGAAACTATAATTATTAACTCACCTTACGCGAAAGCAGGAAAAGAATAAGAAATGGTTTATCAGCCTTTTTTTCGCTCATTTTCCGCGAATGTTTTGATTACTTTGTATAAAATGCTGACAGTTTCCTCCGGTAATACAGACAGATCGTCCAGCAAGTCTTTGTATTGAAGATAGTTAGAAATATCCGTATTTTGCTGATACTCCTTGCCGGTAATAAGATATTCCACAGAAACGCCAAGAGCCGCCGCCATTTTGACCGCTGTGTCCGCGGGCGGCATGGATTGCTGAATACCCAAATATGTGTCTAATGTTCTTCTTTTTATCCCAATTTTTGCCGCGAATTCCTTTTGATTAAAGCCTACATACTCTATTTCTGATCGTAATCTCATCGAAAAACTAGGCATACTTGGAAAAATAACATAATTATGTCATCATATAATTGTCATGCACATTATTATGTGTTATAATAGTCTATGCACATATTTAAATATAATAAAAAATTTTAAAAAAAAGGAGTATTTATCAATAATATGTATCAAATATTTATTCCGGCTTTATCATACGAACAAGCGGTTTTTTTAAGTTAAGTTCCGGAAGCGCTTTCTCAACAAAAGAGGAAATGGGGAAAAGATCGTTTGGAGGCAGTAATGATAAAAGCTTAATTTCCAATTTTATTTCAGGTTTAATTAAATGATAATCAAATACCTGTGGATATTTGATATAGAAAGTATGACTATTATTTAAATCAGGAAAAATTAAACATGTATTAGCAAGTAAATATCTAATATCTTTAAACAATTCTAATACAATATAATTATTTTCCCAATCTTTAATTTCCATATCAGACCCTATTTGTCCGGCATCAGAGTAATTTATTATTTTTTTAAAATGTTTCACGATATTATCCATCGAAAAAAATAAATCAATGTCCTGAGAAAATCTATCAATTACGCCGAAGGCTTCAGAAAGTGAACGATCACCTTTATAACATAAGATTTCAGATAAACTAAAATCATTAAAAATACGTTCTAATACCCAGAATACCCAGAAATTTTTTTCAATAATATAATTATTAAATCCTGCTCTTTTTGCGGCTTCGATAAAAATACATTTTCTTTCGTTTTTAGGCGCAAGAGCAATTTTATTCATTGTAGATTTCTCTGATAATTTTATAGACCCAGCCTGTTGAATTAGAGGCATCCTTTTTTATTTTTGACCATTCATCTCTTGAAAATTTTTCTGTAAGCTTATCTAAAAATTCCTGTGTAATTTGTTTTTCACCGACTGCCTTAATCGCGTGAATAACCAAGCCTGTATTTTCATAAACCAGAGCAGTTTCCTTTTGAGAAATATGTTTAAATTCTATACATTGATTTCCTATATGGTATTTATTATTTGGTCCGTCAGTAAAATAAAGATTTTTTGCGGTAATTTGATTGGATAAACCTAAATAATTTAAAGCAGTATCGCCGTTAGGGAATATTTTCCAATTAAACTTCCGTGCCAGCGCGTCAGCAACCTGGTTTATATCAGGAGCGACATCCATCATGAGAAATTCACTGTGCATGGGAATGTCGTAAATACCGCTAATAACACGCCGAATCTTACCGTCAGTTGCCAAATAAGAAAGTGATTCATCGATCTCGCGCCTTATAAAATCTTGAATAAAATCATAAGCCGAAAAAGCCCATCCCGGCGGTTGTCTACTAATTTTCTTGAATATTTGGTTTTTTATCGAATTTTTCATTATTTGTAATATATCATTTCCAGAAATAAATGAATTATTTCTGGGTTTTCCAGAATTATATAATATTATTTCTGGAAAAACAAGGGTATCAGGATTTTTTTCAATATTTATTTTTGAAAGTATGATACAATAAGATATTATTCAGAGGACGGTTCTTTGCTCTTTGGCGAAGATACCGTCTTTTGTTTTTTCTGGGCGTCCGCAAGTTGTTTTATCTGTAAAAGTATATATTCTCGAAAAGGAGGTTCAAGTTCATAGAAAATCTCAGTCAGCTGTTGAAGCTGTAAATCCGCGAGTTTCTCGCTAAACATTTCACCTTTACCGGTTAAAAGGTATTCTTTTAATACTCCGTATTGAGAGCAAACTAAGGCAATCAGGCGATCATTTACCGGTCTTTTACCGCCTTCCACCTGGGCATAATATGACTGGCTCATATAGATGCCCTTGCAAAAATCTTTTTGTGTAATTCCCAGATTTTCTCTGACAGAGATTAACCTGTCGTGAATCTTCTTTGCCATTTTCTTCTCATCTCACTATAGATGAGGAGGTGTTAAATATCAATTGATTAATTTTGATTATTTTTTCAAAAATATTGACAAATATCCTATGCGATTATATATTATTGCTATGGGTAACAAAAAAGGAGTGTAAAATGGACAGTAATAATAAGAAATTACCCAAAAATTTAAGAAATAAATATAAAAAATTACCGCATAAAGAGAGGATGAAGCTGTTGATTATGGCAAGGAAGATTTTGGATAAACAGAGAAAGGAAAAAACCTTGTAAAGGTTAAAAATTTAAGGAGGATTATTATGAAAAGACGAATTTTTTCTATTTTTCTAATTACTAGTTCAATATTGTTATATGGGCAAAATACAAATGTAACAAACAACAATACAATCACTATTCAAGGGAATGTATATTATTTCCAACCAAGCACAACCCCCTCATCGCCGCCGCCTACTCAATCATCAGATTTTCTTAGTTCCGGCAGCTGGTATGGAGAAAATGCGGCGAGAGCATGGGCTTCAATTGCAGACTGGGTTATTGATCATTGTACTTTGACTTCCCCTGCGATAAGAAGAAGTACAAGTGAAATTATTTATATTTCCGCTGTTCATGTAATTAAGAGTGGTGATCGAAATTTTAATAATTTAGCAACTAATACTACTTGGTCAGGAGGTGCGCATTTTAATAATGTTCAAAAACAGGTTAGAATTGATTATTGGGTAGTAAGAACTGGTTCTCCAATGGTGGATGGTAAACGTGAAACACGTTGGTTTGGTTTTTAGCATATTAATTATTTTTGTTGGATGTGGTTCTTCTCCCGTCCAACAGGGAAATAATTATTTAACAAACAGTATTATAATAGAAGAAAGTAATATAAACCAAAGATTATATATTGTGAATGCGTTATTAGAATCATCAAATTATCTTGAGTCACGAATTAATTACAATTCTAAAATTGCTATTTTTAATATTCAATCTCCAACAGTTAACTTAACAAATTATTTAATTGATAGTTTATCAATGCACCTTGTAAATAAAGATAAATACCAAATAATTGAGAGATCGGAGTTATATTTACTTGAACAGGAACAACATTATCAAATATCAGGATCGGTCAGTGATGAAACAGCGGTTTCCATTGGTAAACAACTCGGAACGCAATATATTGTCACTGGTTCGATTTTACCATTAGGAGATGATTATTCATTTAGGATAAAAGTTATTAATGTTGAAACTGCACAAAATATAGGGACAAGAATATACAATGTAATACCTGATAGAGTATTACTAGCTTTACTTGAACCTCCGAAAGAGGAGTTACCAAAAATAACAGCAGATGATAATTTACTACCAAATGATGAAAAACTAGTAAATTATACGGAAAACAAAACACCACAAACTGTAATACAAGGAGATATAAACATTACAAATAATAATACAACAAATATACAAGGCGATGTTTATATAAATATTCCTCAAGGATTTGGATGGTAAAATATTTTATTTATAGAGGATTATTATGAAAAAGATTATTTTTTTATTTTGTTTTTTAATTATTTCATTTGTTATTCTATATGCTCAATCAACAAAGTCTTATGATATTGAAACTATATACAATGTCGAAAACGTAGTTCGCGGTACTATGGCAATTAATAGAATGGGTAATTTTGAAGAAATAACAAGCTTATTACTTCCGATAAATCTTGAAACAGGCAGATATAGAGTTACTGTTACCAGAAGAGATTCAAATATTTATGAAATCAATGGTCATAATATGTACATTAAAACAAGATATTGTTATGAATATGCTTATAATCAAGTTGTTGTTCTAGAAATAACATCAAGAGGTGGATATAGTTTTGGTAAAATACATTTTTAAAATTATAACAAGGAGGATATAATATAATAACGTCGCTTGACGAAGCTGTGAAAAGAAATCAAATACTACGCAAAACCCTTTTTCGGATTTATATAGACACAAGTAATTTATACGTTAAGCGCATTACATAAAATAGAATTATCTTTCAATTAATGAAGTAATTTAAATAGTATTATAATACAAAAATATTATAATTTAACAAAGAAAAATACGGAGGTTTATAATGAATAAGAAAATTGTTTTTATGATCTTTTTTACATTAATTACTGTTTGTGAAATCTATTCTCAAACAGTAATGACTGCTGATTTTTATTATGTTGGTGATAATGTTAATCAAGAAAGTTGGAATTTATGGAAAAATGAAATGACCAGAAGATATCCAAGATCGCAAGGTTATATACCTGTAGATAGATTACCTAATGCAATAATAGATGAAGTAAACAAACAACTGCTTGATTATCAGCCGTTATATAGCGGACAATTATTTATTATTTCTATTCTTAGGGTACTTAATAATTTAGGCTCAAATAATCAAGGATATTGGATTCATTTACGAATGACTTCTCCAAGAAATTGGGAATTCGTAGCTTATATGAGATCAATGTAATAGTATATTAATAAAAATAATTAACATACTAAACTTAACAAAGTACAAATAATTTAGATAAAATGTTAAGAAATTTCATATTTGCATTATTGTAATAAATAAATTCAAAAAAGGAGACTTGTTTATGAAAAACAATAACCAAATTTCTCACTTCGATGAAAGATGTTTAATTATCAAAATAAGAGATTCGCATCCCAATGTATACGACAGAGTACGACGCTGCTGGAGAATTAGCATAAACAAAGCAAAACAAACTGATTATGTATTAGCGGTAATCAAAGGCAGAGTTGAAGGTATTTACATATCAACAAAATGGTATGCACCCTTCGATAAAAATTGTAATAATAAATGTCCGAATTTTCCCTGTAATGGAAAAAGAATTGGATTTATAGGAAAGGAAGCAGATATAAATATTCAAAAAAAATACCTATATAAGTATCTTCCTGATTTTTATATGCGATCTGGACCAGGACCTGTTTTATATACATATTAATCATTCAATTTGCCTCCGTACGGAGTAAAAATAAAAAAAAGGAATGAAAAATGAAAAAAACTTTTTTATCTGTTTTGGCCTTAATACTGGTCTTACTAATCGCGGGATGCGCGTCTACGCAGATAGGAATAACTCAGGTAACAGCACCTGAGTGGGTTGATGAGCCTACGCCCGCAGATGAGTATTTGGGAATTGGATTTTATAAATTGCAAAACGAAAGCCTTGCAAGAGATTTAATAAACATGGAGCTTCCCAGCGCTTCGCCTAATGCTCAAAAAAGAATACCAGACGGTACATGGTGGGTGCGTGTAGCAAATAAAAAAGCGTATCTTCAAAAACAATTTGACGATATTTTTGAGACAGAAGCGTTCAGATACGCGGATTTTAAAAAAGAAAAAGCTTCCAGTATGTTAGACAGCAGAATTACTCAGTCTGAATCAAGGTCAACGCGTCTTTATGATTATATAAGTTTAAATAATCTCAAAAATATTAAAATATGAAAATAATACAATTTAATGAGAAATTATATAAATATTTCATTTACTTGGTAATCCTGGCAATATCTTCTTGTACTTCTACAGGAAAAACAACAGATGGTATTTCACTACAAGAAGCCATAGAGCAATCGGTAAGAGAAATATCAATAAAACTACCCACTGGAACTCGTGTAGCAATTGCTGCTTTTGATGCAGAACATGAGAATGTATCAAGCTATATTATGGACGAGCTTGCGGGAGCTTTAACTGGAGGCAGCCTTGAAGTAACTGATCGCCGAAATTTAGCTGTTGTATATAAAGAACTTGGTTTTCAAATGTCGGGAGATGTAAGCGATGAAACAACGGCGTCAATTGGTAAATTTTTAGGAGCTCAGTATGTTATTACTGGACAGTTTTTAAAAACTGGAAACTATTATCGTTTTCGTGTTTCAAGTATAAATGTAGAAACCGCAATACAAGAAAGCTCAACCCGACTTAATGTTCAAGATAGTAGAAGTTTACAAAATATAATTAATGACCTTAGAAACAATAGAATTACTGCTCCTGTTTTATATAGCCGTCCTGCATCTCCACCAAGAACAGCAGGAGCTTTTCTTGATAGAGGTATTTTATTTGCTGTAAGAGGCGATTGGGATCTCGCTATAGCAGATTTTTCAGAAGCAATTGAGCTTGATAGTAGTATTGTAGCAGCTTGGACATTTCGAGCAAGAGCACATATTGCAAGCGTATCTCGTATGCTAGAAATCGAAGATGATTTTATCGATTTAATTACTATTGCTGAAAATGCAAACAATATTACAGAAGAACAAAGAAATGGATATAACAGAGCAATAGCTGATTATACTCAAGCAATTAAACTTGATCCTATATTTGCTCCAGCTTATCGTGATAGAGGTGTTGCTTACAGTTATTCAGGTGATTATGAAAAAGCATTAGCAGACTTTAACCAAGCATTAAGACTTAATCCAAATGATTATGCTGTATATAGGGAACGTGGAAATGTATATGGTTTTCTAGGTGATGATGTTAGAGCATTAGCGGATTATAATCGGGCAATTAATGTTGCACCAAATCGCGATTCTGCATATACTAATCGCGGAAATGTATATTCAAGACAAGGTGATCATGATCGGGCTATTGCAGATTACACTCAAGCTATCAGGTTTGATCCAAATAATTTATTAGCATATACAAATCGTGGAAATAGTTATTTAAATAAAAATGATATTAATAGAGCTATATCTGATTTTAATAATGCGATCAGAATTAATCCAAATTATGAAGCTGCATATAATGGCCGCGGTTATTCTTATGCAAAATTAGGTAATCATAATCAGGCTATTAATGATTATACTCAAGCGATTAGGATAAATCCTAATGATTCTGCCGCGTATTACAACCGCGGTATTTCTTATAGAAATTTAGGTAATTATAATCAGGCTATTGAAGATTACACTCAAGCGATTAGGATAAATCCTAATTATGCTAATGCGTATCATGGACGCGGATATTCTTATGCCGAGCTTGGTAATCATAATCAGGCTATTAATGATAATACTCAAGCTATTAGGATAAGTCCTAATGATTCTGCCGCGTATTACAACCGCGGTATTTCTTATGCCGAGCTTGGCAATCATAATCAGGCTATTAATGATTATACTCAAGCGATTAGGATAAATCCTAATGATGCTGCCGCATATTACAACCGCGGTATTTCTTATATAAATTTAGGTAATTATAATCAGGCTATTGAAGATTACACTCAAGCTATTAGGATAAATCCAAATTATGCTAATGCGTATCATGGACGCGGATATTCTTATGCCGAGCTTGGTAATCATAATCAGGCTATTGAAGATTACACTCAAGCGATTAGAATAAATCCTAATTATACTAATGCGTATTACAACCGCGGTATTTCTTATGCCGAGCTTGGTAATTATAAACAGGCTATTGAAGATTACACTCAAGCGATCAGGATAAATCCTAATGATGCTGATGCGTATTACAACCGCGGAATTTCTTATGCTGAACTTGGTAATTATAATCAGGCTATTGAAGATTACACTCAAGCGATTAGGATAAATCCTAATTATACTAATGCGTATTACAACCGCGGTATTTCTTATGCTGAACTTGGTAATTATATTCAGGCTATTGAAGATTACACTCAAGCGATCAGGATAAATCCTAATGATGCTTTTGCGTATCATGGACGCGGAATTTGTTATGTTAATCT
>JGI24695J34938_10001243_pt1 | contig 22394 bp, 23 predicted proteins | sample TergutCo191P3_FD_34938 | JGI IMG/M metagenome (IMG submission 34938)
TGGCATTAATGAAATTATTACAATTTTCTGAAAAGGCAATTCTTGAAGGGAAAGTCTATGATCATGAGGAAGTATTCGCTAAATTAAGAAAAAAATATAATATAAAATGGGCATCTCCTGCATTGGATGATCTGGAAGCAAATATAAAATAACATTGCAAATATTTAAACTAAACTTAAAAGACGCGAAGGGATACTTTAAGGAAAATTCCGCCTTGCCAATTCCCTGAATATGTGTTTAAATAATGCGAAGGAGTCATAAAATGAATAGAAAAAGTGTTTTAATTATTGCCAGTACTGCAATAATCGTTATGTCAATGTTATTTGTATCATGCGGCGCTTCCTTAAACGGAACATGGGAACAAAATGGCATGGAAATTACCTTTAAAGGCGGTAAAATAGATATTTCATACTTCGGCGACATTATGATGTCAGGGACTTATAAAACAAGCGGCAACAATCTCACCATTACCATAGACGGCGAATCAGAAACCGGAACATTCTCCATAAGCGGTAATCAGCTTACTCTTACAGTAGACGGTGATGCGGAAGTCTTTACAAGAAAATAGAAAATGAGCCGCAAGAGGCGCTCTGTACCCCGCTTTTGCCATTGACTTAAAGCCGGAGAGAGCGTCGTCTTCGTATTTTCCTTGTCAATTCAGTAAATTACGTGTTAACATACTAAAACTTCAAGGATAAGGAGAAAAAATGCCAAAACAGGACGGGTATGTAGTACCTGTGGATTATTACATTATACTTGGTATTTGTTTCCTCTTTTTAATCATAGCGTTTTGTATGGATACGCCTGCGCATGTTATGGACGGCTTTGTAAAAATTCAAGTCTCCAGAAGCGTTTTAGTAACAGATTATGTAAAACTTGCGGGTATTGGAGCAGCGCTTGTAAACTCCGCGATTTTAACAATATTTAATCTGTTTTTATTAATTATAAATAAACGCGATCCTAACGGTAAAATAATAGCTTCGCTTTTTTTAACAATTGGTTTTTCGCTGTTTGGAAAAAACATGCTGAATACGCTGCCAATAATGGCGGGCGTTTGGCTTTACGGAAAAGTTTACGGTAAAAAATTTTCGGAAATGGTAGTTTTTGCGATGGTAAGCGCTACAATCGCTCCCATCGTAAGCGAAATAGCGTTTTTAAATAACAGCTTCAGTATTGTAAAATTCATTACCGCGTACTGCATAGGAATATTTGTAGGATTTATTTTTCCCGTAATCGCTGATTATGTAAAAGTGATGCACAATCATTACTGCCTTTACAACGGAGGAATTGCAGGCGGCTTTATCGCGACAATGTTCGCAGGATTTTTACGAAGCATCAATATCGAAATAATCCCGGAAAATATCTGGGATACGGAACATACAATGCAGCTTGCAATACTCGCGTATTCAATCGCGGTTGCGCTGATAATTTACGGATTTGTAACTGATAAACCTTATAACGCGGTAAAAAAGTTTAAAAATCTGCTAAAGGAAAAAGACCCCGATGACTGCGATTATTTAACAAAGTACCATAATACATGTTATATAAACATTGGCATTATGTGCATAGTATCAACAACTGTAATGCTTGTTTTGGGAAAACCGATAAACGGACCTATATTGGGAGGAATATTTACAGTTTCGGGTTTTGCAGCCTGCGGTAAACATCTTAAAAATGCAACACCGATTATAATGGGAAGCATTCTTGCAGTTTACCTTAATCATCTTGATTCGACAGCTTCTGAAAACACGCTTGCGATTTTATTTTCGACAGGGCTTGCTCCCATCGCCGGCAGATACGGCTGGCACTGGGGAATTATAACAGGTTTTTTACATGTATCAATCGCGGTCTTTATAGGAGACGTAAACGGAGGGTTAAATCTTTACAATAACGGCTTTGCGGGAAGTTTTATCGCTGTTTTAATTTTACCAATAATTATGATATTCAGAAAATTTAAATTCAGAATCGGAAAAGGTAAATATGAAAAATGAGATTGACAGCGCATCTAATGAAAAAGCGCGTATAATTAAAATTGCGTCTCTTACAGCGCTCATTGGCAATACGATTCTTGCCGCGATAAAAATATCATCAGGTATTTATGCAAATAGTTTGGCTGTAATAGGAGACGGTATAGATTCTTCAGTTGATGTATTAATTGCGGTAATGTCTCTTATTGTAGCGAAGATTATCGCGCGGCCTGCAGATGAAGATCATCCATGGGGACACGGAAGAGCGGAAACTGTAGCGACAACGCTTCTTTCATGTATGCTCTTTTTTGCAGGCGCCCAGCTGGTTTTAAGTTCTGCAAGGGATATTATTTTCGGCGCCGAAAGTGAAGTGCCGTCGTTTATTGCAATTATTGGAACTGTTATATCGATCATGGGAAAATTATTTCTGGCGTGGGCTTTGTATATTTTTGGAAAAAAAGCAAACTCTTCCATGTTAAAAGCAAATTCAAAAAACATGTCGGCAGACGTGATACTTTCTGCAGGCGTTCTGATTGGCCTTGGACTTTCAATGTTTTTTAATATTGGAATTATTGATTCATGGGTTGCGATTCTTGTCGGTATATGGGTAATAAAATCCGCGCTTGGCATATTTATGGAAGCCAATACTGAGCTTATGGACGGCGGCTCTTTTAAAATTTATTACAAGGAAGTATTTGAAGCGGTCAAATCGGTTGAAGGAGCAGGGCATCCGCATCGCGTTAGAATGCGTAAAATAGCAGGTCTTTGGGATATAGGTATCGATATCGAAGTTCCTCCCAATAAAACAGTAGTAGAAGCGCATTGGATATCGTTTAACGTTGAAAAAACCATTAAAGAACGTATCGAAAATATTTACGATATAATGGTTCATATTGAACCTGCGGGAAATATGGAAGAAGAAGGTTACGGGCTTTGCGAAGAAAATCTAAAAAACGATCTTAAAGAATAAGCAATGCAGAAACCTGCAAATGCTGATATCAATCTGTCAATAATATTTACAGGGATTCGGGAAAATATTTCTGTTAATATCAGCGGTAAATTCTGTCCGCTTATGCTTGAACTAAAGGCGGCAGAAACGGTTGTTTTAACCGGAAAAGCCGAGTTGGATAAAATAATTGACGCAATTAACCCGCCCAATATGCTCATAACAAGGCAAAGAGCAAATGATAATAATATAAGGACGATTAGTTTATCCATTATCATGCTGAGCCGGCTGCTTTTATGCCAGGCGGGAAGTGGTTCCCACGCTCCGGGATTAAAGTTTAACTCACGCGGAAAAAGACGCATAAACAGCCAAACGACAAGCGCTGTCGCGGCGTTACAGATGGAAAACAGATAACCTCCAAAACCCACGCCAAAGATTGTGTGTGAAATTAAATTTGTCAATGTGCCGCATATGGCTCCCCACATAAGGCCGCAGGACAGGGTTACAGTTATTGTAAAAATTGTGTCAAGAAACAGGGGTAACCCAAAAAGAAATACGCAGATTTTGCCAATCGCAATATTCAATAAAGCGCCGGTAAGGGAAATTAACATCATCTCAATTATCTTGCGCATATATGGTTATATCATATATTATAGAACTATGCCGCTTGAAAATGCAAATCTTTCAGGAGAAATAGAGTTATATATTCGTCTGGTATGGCTCTTTGTGATTATTATATCATTTCTAATGCTGCTTTTGTGTTATTTGTATTTATCGGCAAAAAAATCCCGCGAACAGGAATTGATGAGTTTTAAATTTTCCAATCTTGCCATAGAAGGGCTCGAAATAGAAAGACGGCGTATTTCCCGTGAGCTGCATGACGTTGTTCTTCCCATGGTTCAGGATGCTGATGTTTCAAATATGATTCGTTCCATTTGCATAGATCTTATGCCTCCTGATTTTAAGCGTATTTCCCTTACAGACGCTCTCGCGCAGCTTTGCTCTATATTTATTCAAAAAACCAATATCGAAATTATATTTTCATTCGAAGGTGATCTTGATTTTTCGTCTTTCAGCGCGGATAATCAGCTTCATATTTACAGAATGGTTCAGGAGTCTTTAAATAACATAGAAAAACATTCAGGAGCAAAACGCGCGTCTTTGGTAGTAAGAAATTATCCTCATGGTTCATATGAAAACATTTTAATTTGCGTATCCGATGAAGGAATTGGAATAACGAATCTGAATGAAAAAAACGAAGGTCTTGGAATGAAAAGTATCCGTCAGAGAGCCGCAATTGTCGGAGCAAAACTTGATTTTATCAGCGAAAGCCAAAACGGTCTTATGGTTAGGATGGAACTGAACAGAGAAAACGCCTGTGAATAAACATAAACTTATAATAATCGAAGACCATCCAATCATGCGCGAGGGGATAGCCTCATTTTTTGAAGGAACAGGAAGGTGGCAGGTTTTGGGAAAAACGGGCAGCCTTGATGAGGCAAAGAAAATTTTAATAAAAACCAAAGTTGATTTTGTGCTTCTTGATCTTCATTTGGAAGACGGCTGGGGTCTTGATGTCATTTCATGGTTAAATGAACAAAATATTGAACGCAAACCAATCATGGCTGTTTATTCGGCATTTAATGATTTTTCTCATGTCAGCGCAGCGCTTAATTTAGGCGTACGCGTTTATATTTGCAAATGCAGAAGCGAGTCGGAAATTGAAGAAGCGCTGTTAAAAGCGCTTACAGGAAAACCCTATATCGACAATTCAGTGCAGATGAAATTAAAAGTTGTAGCGGATATTTGCGCTCTTTTAACAAAGAGGGAAGGAGAGATTTTAACGATGGTAAAGAGCGGGCTTTCCAATAAGGAAATAGCTTTAAGGCTTGGAATAAAACTGCGTACTGTCGAAAATATTTTATCCTGCATTTACGATAAAACCGGTCTTGAATCAAGAACGGAACTTCAAAATATATAAAAAATTTTAAAAATTTATGTAAAATTATAATAATATTATCAATAAATGAATAATATTAATCAAGAATTACAAAAACCGTGCGTGACTACTCATGACAAGTTTTTTAAAATAATTTAAATTTATGATGTAGTCATAAAGAAAAGGAGGTGTTTTTTTATGACTACCATTTAAAAAACTATATGGGTTACAAATTGATCTATCAGCACCAAAATGCCAAGGATAGCCGTATAAATTGCAAAACCGAAAAGTGATTTTTCCCGTATTATCTTTAGCATAAATTTTACCGCAAAAAAACCAACCGCTGCCGCTGCAAGCGTCCCCGCAATAACGGCGGCTGCTCCAATAGTGTATTCGCTTTCTGCCGCGCACGAATCAGTAATCATGTCTTTTGTCTGAAGAACTACAGCTCCAAGTATCGCGGGAATAGACATTAAAAATGAAAAACGCGCGGCAAAGTCGCGGTCAAGCCCCCTAAAGAGCGCTCCTGAAATTGTCGCCCCGGATCTTGAAACGCCGGGAGGAATCGCTATTGCCTGCATTATACCGATGATTAAGGCGTCCAGCCAGTTCATATCCTGCGCTTTTCTTAAATTGTTGTTATTCCTTGCCCGCCTTGAAAGTATTTCTGCTGTAACAAGTAAAATGGTTGTGAGTAAAAAACACCATCCCAGTAATTTAGCGGAAATAAAAATTTCTTCGATAGCGTCCTGAAAAGTAAGAGCCGCAATAACCGCAGGAACTGTCGCGAGGATCAAAAAAAATGTAAGTTTTTGAAACGGCTTTTTAATTATTTCCCAAATATCTTTCCAAAGAACTATAAATACCGCGGCCAAAGTTCCTGCGTGAAGCATTGTATCAAAAAAGAGGGAAGGCTCCTTCATTGTGCCTCCTGTAGCTTCTATTATTCTTTGAAAAAGCGCCAAATGCCCCGAGCTTGAGACAGGTAAAAATTCAGTTAACCCCTGCACAATGCCAAGGAGTATTGCTTCGAATATGTTCATTTAAAAATCTCCTTAATGCGGCAGGATCATTGCATGTACCGTGATATTTCTTTCGATAGCTGCGTTATCTGCCATTTCTCTCGTAATTCTTCCCCTTGGGCGAGGATGAGGAGGAGCGTCTCCTATAAGGATCATAATCCTTGCCTCTGCCTGCCAGTTAAATCTTACAGCACCTTCATGAAGCGCTTCATAAACAGCTTCGGGAATATCGCCGCCGCCGTGAACCCTTATCGCGTTTAAGTCGCGCTGAAAAAACGAAAAATTATTCGTAAACGGAATAACTCTTGTAACATATAGTTCATGATAATCTTTAAATTGAACCATGCCAATCCTGAAAGACGTAAAATTGCCGAGCATTTCCGAAAGCATTGGAATAAGTCTTTCGCGGATGGCATTTATATACCTGGTCATGCTGCCTGTAGTATCAATGCAAATGACAAGATCCAGAGTTTTTCCTCTTTCCCGCTCAAGAACTGTTCTAATTAAATCGACTACGTCATCGGGTCCTCTTGAATAAATCAATTGGCCTCTTGTCGCTCTTGCGATTTCTGAAAAAGCGGTTACTGCTTCTTCTATGTAATTTCCTGCGGGAGGACCTGGCTGCGGCGATTGCCTTGCTTCGAGTATAAAAGGATTGTCTCTGAAAGCGCCGCGGTAATCGGCATACGGTAAAGCAAAAGCGCGTACATTTAAAAAGGTACCGTCAGTGATTTGAACTTCGCCGCGGCGTCCCCCCTCATAGCCGTAATATAAAATGTATGGAATGTAGATATGAAATGCTTCTCCCAGAGTTGGATGAACTACTACGGTAGAGGAAATCAATGAAAAAATACGGCTCTCTCTTGGAATCGGAACGCCGTTTAGAAGGCGTATTTCATCGCCGTTAATCGGGTTCCATTCACCTGCGCGGTAGGCATAATTGTCGGCTCTCATGGCAGGATCTCTTGTTGTCTCTGTAAGCAAAACAGACTCTATATCCGGTTTTTTCCTGATGAAAAGATGAAAGCCGCCGTCTGCCCTTAATTCCAGTAATAAATCCCCCGAATTTATGCTCAAATCCTGGGCAAATACCGAAAAGCTTAAAAGAATCAGAGGTAAAAACAGGCATTTTTTCATACTTTATTATCGGCAGAGAGGAGCTTTTTGGTTTAATCCCTTGTATAAATAAAAAAATAAATATAAGATCTTTTGTAATAAGGACACCAAATGGAATTTATTTTTGAGAATTTTGCCAATTTAACATGGAAGCATCTTGTTATGTATGTTATTGGTATTATTTTAATAACACTGGCAATCAAGAAGGAATATGAGCCTTCCCTGCTGTTACCGATGGGGTTTGGAGCAATTCTTGTTAATTTACCTTTAAGCGGAGTAATTAATCAAATTATGCCGGGGATAGGTGAAGTTCACGGGCCTATCCAATGGCTCTTTGAAACAGGCATAGACGCAGCAGAAATAATGCCGCTTCTGCTTTTTATAGGAATAGGAGCGATGATCGATTTTTCGCCTCTTCTCTCAAGACCTGTGTACTTCCTGTTTGGCGCGGCGGCTACTTTTGGAATTTTTGCGACCATTACGCTTGCGGTTCTTCTTGGCTTTGACATGAAAGACGCGGCTGCAATCGGCATTATAGGGGCCGCAGACGGACCTACTACGATACTTGTTTCCCAGATTTTAAAGTCGAATTATCTGGGGCCTATAATGGTTGCGGCTTATTCATACATGGCTTTGGTTCCAATTATTCAGCCCGCGACAATTCGTCTTTTAACAACCAAAAAAGAAAGAATGATCCGCATGCCTCCCGAAGAAGACAGGGAAATTCCAAAATCATTAAAAATAATATTTCCAATCGCGGTAACGATGATAGTCGGCATAATTTCGCCTGCCGCTGTTTCTCTTATAGGTTTTTTAATGTTCGGCAATCTTATCCGCGAATGTACCGTTTTGGATTCTCTTTCGGAAGCTGCGCAAAAAAATCTTGCGAATTTAATTACTCTCCTTTTGGGTATTACTGTGGCGTTTACAATGCAGGCGGAAAACTTTGTAAAGGTCGATACAATTCTTGTCATGCTCCTTGGTCTTTTTGCGTTTATATTTGATACGGCAGGCGGAGTGTTATTCGCTAAATTTATGAACCTGTTTTTAAAGAGAAAAATTAACCCGATGATTGGAGCCACAGGGATATCGGCGTTTCCGATGTCCGCAAGGGTAGTGCAGAGAATGGCGCTTAAGGAAGATCCGCAGAATTATCTTTTAATGCACGCCGTAAGCGCGAATGTATCGGGTCAGGTATCATCGGTTGCCGCAAGCGGCATTTTATTAAGCTTGATTTTAAGTTATTTAGGATAGGGGCCGTTATATGGAATTTAATATTAATTTTGATGATTTATTCGCTTCGCTTGAAATTATGTGGAAGGGAATGGCAGGCATTTTTTTGGTCTGCGGCTTCATTATGCTTTTTACAATGTTTCTTTTAAAAATCGTAAAACCCAGGCAGGATAATAAGGAAAAAGAAACAAAGACAGAATAAATTATTTTTTTTTTCTGAATAAATTATTTCCCTGCGTATCAATGCTGACAATCAGCGGGCCGAACAGTTTTGTAGACATTGTCCACATGCATTCCGCCATTCCAAACTCCGGCCAATAGCAATTTTCTATTTTTTCGATTTGGCTGGCTCCAAGCACCGCGCATCCGCCGGGGTAAACGCAATGAATCGCGCCGTATTGTTTGCAGGCCTGTGCAGTTTTTTCTCCCATACCGCCCTTGCCAATCATGACTTTAACGCCTGTCTTTTCCAGGAATTCAGCCGCCCACTTTTCCATCCGCGCGGAAGTCGTAGGCCCCAAAGACACAAGTTCCCACTGGCGGTTAGGTGAAATTTCTTTTACAATGGGCCCCGCGTGATAAATCGCCATATCTTTTAATTCATCCATGTTGGGCGGCATTATGTTTTCTTCCACAATCCTGTGATACACTTCATCGCGCCCCGTGGCAAGCATCCCGGAAAAATAAAAAATATCGCCTGCGCTTAATTTGTTTATGTCAATTTTTTCAGTATCGTATGTGGTAACTATTTTTAAAAGATTTATCATGGTGATATATCCTTATAAGACGGCAGATCATAAGTCAAATCGCTTTTTAATCGTAATACACCGCGTCTCATCATATAACACGAAACATTAACTGCGCAAGCTCTTGTTGCAGTGTGTCTTGCGGAAGATTCAACATGCACTCCCATTACAGCCTGTCTGCCGGGAAGCCCCTGCGCGCCCATACCTGTATTGTTAAGCTCGTTAAAAAGACGCTCCTCCAATTCTGCTCCCTTTGGGTGAGGATGGCAAGTTCCAAGCTGCCTTAAAATTGCTTTTTTTGAAAGAGAAGCCGCATTTTCCATGTTGTGTCCAAGACCGATACCGACAAGAAGCGGAGGGCAGGCATTTACGCCGGGGCCTGTTACAATATCGAAAACAAAGGGGATAACCGCATCAAGACCGTCTGAAGGTTTAAAAACTTTTGCCGCCCCCGGAAGACTGCACCCGGCGCCTGAAAAATAAAGAATAATTTCCATTTCATCGCAGGAAGGAACAATTTCCCAATCAATCCACGGGCAGCGCTCTCCTGTGTTGTCATTTGTATTTTGCGTATCAAAATAATTAACGGCGTTCGGACGAAGCGGAACGCTCACAGTCGCGCGGCGCACAGCTTCTGTTATCGCTTCTGCAGTAATGTCAAGAAAAGGAAATTTGGTTCCGGCTTTTATATAAAACTGAAGAAGCCCCGTATCCTGACAGCACGGTTTTTTTTGCTCAGCGGCCATTTTTAAATTTTCAAAGTAACTGTCATAAATGGCTTTTTGCAGGGAGGAATCTTCGTTAGCGCGCATTTGTGAAAGCCGCGCCATTACGTCGTCACTTAAACGTATCGCCGCCGCCGCAATGAATTTTTCCAGAATTGTTACAAACAAATCATTCATATTTTCTTTCGAAGCTGTTTAATCTGACGTCTTACTTCTTTTGGCGCGGGACCTCCGGGAAGATCACGCGCTCTTACGCAGGCGATTGGCGTTATTGCTTTGTATATGTCTTCTTCAAAAAGTTTTGAATGTTTCTTTAACTCCGCGATGCTTAAACCTGAAATCGATTTAAGTCCCTTTTCGATACATTCGCGCACGATGGATGCCGCAGCTTCATGCGCTGCGCGGAAAGGCATTCCTTTTCGCACCAGATATTCCGCCGTGTCTGTCGCTTCCAAAAAGCCGCCCGTGCAGGCTGCCTTCATGCGTTTTAAATTAAAGTTTGCGCTTTGCATCATTCCTGCAAACATGCGAAGACACGTTTTTAATGTGTCCATGCTGTAAAAAAGCGCTTCCTTATCCTCCTGAAGATCCTTGTTATACGCATACGGAAGTCCTTTTAACAATGTAAAAAGAGCGACAAGGTTTCCTGTTGTTCGCCCTGATTTGCCGCGGATTAACTCCGCAAAGTCGGGATTTTTTTTCTGGGGCATTATGGAAGAGCCTGTGCTCCATGATTCCGCAAGTTCGATAAACTTAAATTCTTCGCTTGCCCAAATTACGACGTCTTCGCAAAAACGCGAAAGATGAGTCATTGTAATTGCAATTACAGAAGAAAGTTCCAAAGCAAAATCACGATCTGCAACGCCGTCCATGGAATTAATCGATAAGCGGCTGAATTTTAATGCAGCCGCAGTCAATTTTCGATCAAGGGGGAGGGAAGTGCCTGCAAGCGCGCCGCTTCCAAGAGGACATTCATCAAGTCTTTTTAAAGTTTCGCTTAAACGCGAATAATCCCTCTGTAAGCCGCAACACCACGCGCAAAGATGATGCGCAAGCGTTACAGGCTGCGCTCTTTGAAGATGCGTGTATCCCGGCATTATACTGTTTATGTTTGTCTCTGCTGTATCTAAAAGTATATTTATAAGGGAAGAAAGTTCCGCCTGCAGTAAAGGAATTTCGCGCTTTAAAAACAAACGAAAAGCAACTGCAACCTGATCATTTCTTGATCTTCCCGCATGAACCATTTTTCCCGTGTCGCCGAGGCGCTCTGTTAAAACAGCTTCCAAAAACGAATGAATGTCTTCGTGCGTATCATCAATTTTTAACTTGCCGTCTTTTAAGCCGGAAGAAATAACGTCAAGTTCTTTTGCTATTTTTGACGCGCTGTCTTTTGGAATAATCCCCTGTTTGCCAAGCATCGTAACATGCGCCTTGCTTCCAGCGATATCATCAAACACAAGCCGCCTGTCGGTATTTATGGATGCCTGAAAAGCAAAAGCTTCTTCTTCAGGTTTTTGCGATAAACGCCCTGCCCATAACGGCTTTGTTTTTGATGATGTCTTTTTTGCCATTTATTTCTTCTTTGCTGTTTTAGCGCTGCTTGTTGTTTTCTTTTTTGCAGTGCCTGCTGAAGAAGCTGTGCTTGCGGGTTTTGCGCCGCCGCCTTTTTCCTGCTGCATTAATGATCTTACAAGTACAGGAAGGCCGTAAAGCTTAATAAAACCTTTTGCGTCGGCATGATTATATAAATCGCCTGTTGTAAAACTTGCAAGGCTTGTGTTGTAAAGCGAGTAGGGGGATGTTGCGCCTGCAGAGCTAATCGAGCCCTTGTAAAGTTTTACCTTTACCTTGCCTGTGACAGAGCTTTGAGTGCTGTCAACAAATGCGGATAAAGCTTCGCGTAACGGAGTGAACCAAAGGCCGCCGTAAATAAGCTCGCCCATTTTTAATGAGGCTTGCTGTTTAAATGAATAAGTCTGTCTGTCGAGGCAAAGATGTTCAAGTTCCTGATGCGCGTAGTAGAGAATCGTTCCGCCGGGTGTTTCATACACGCCCCTCGATTTCATTCCGACAACCCTGTTTTCTACAAGGTCGCAGATACCGATTCCGTTTGCGCCGCCAATTTTGTTAAGCGCATTTATAAGGGCAGCGCCTTCCATTTTTTTTCCGTTAAGGCCGACAGGAATACCTTTATCAAATTCGATATCAACATATTCCGCTTTGTTAGGCGCTTTTTCGGGCGGTACAGTCATTGACAGCATTTTTTTAAGCTGCGGTTCATTCGCAGGGTCTTCAAGTTCAAGTCCCTCATGTGAAATGTGCCAGAGATTGTCGTCCATGCTGTACGAATTTCTTTTGTTGAACGGAACATTTATTTTTCTTCTCTTTAAATACCTGATTGCGTCTTCTCTGCTTTTAATTTTCCAAATCCGCCATGGAGCTATAATTTCCAAATCCGGAGCAAGCGCCATGATTCCAAGATCGAACCTGACCTGGTCATTTCCCTTGCCGGTTGCGCCGTGAGCAACGGCCGTAGCTTTTTCCTTGCGCGCGTATTCTACAAGTACTTTGGCGATTAAAGGTCTTGCAGTAGAAGTGCCAAGAAGATATTTATCTTCATAAACTGCGCCTGCTTTAAGAGCCGGCCAAATATATTCTTCGACATATTCTTTTTTTACATCTGCAATGTAACAGGCGCTGGCTCCTGTACTCATGGCCCGCTTTTGAATGGCTTTCCAGTCAGCGGCCTGCCCGACATCGACACATACGGCAATAACTTCGCAGTCCTGATTTTCTTTCAGCCACGGAATGATCACTGTAGTGTCAAGACCGCCCGAATACGCGAGAATTATTTTCTTTTTCATTATTTTTTCTCCTTAAAAAGATAAATGATATAAGTTACTTTATTATCCATAAATATGGAATATTACGCAATAGATTTGCCGATAATGTTGTATAAGAAATATGAAAAAAGCTGTAAAAACTAAAAAAATCATTAGAAAAACGTTTAAAAAAAGGAAAAAAGCCGATTTTTCGGACGCTATAAAAGCTTTTATGCTTGTAGGCGTAATTGTGGCGTTTTCTGCGTTAGTTTCATTCATTGTAATAATGGCTCATTCATCAATGAATGAAGAGGTTATAACAGAAATTATTAATGATGAGGCGGTTTCAATTGCAGTTGAGGAGCCGCCTTTAGAACCTGTAACCCCTGCACGGGAAACAACAATTGCACCGCCTCCTCCTGTATCCGCTTCTCCTTCAAGAGAGCAGGGACGCCCCGCGCGAAATACGGAAGCGCCTGTGCCTGCACCGATACCTCCTTCTGCAACTGTAACGCCGTCTGCGCCAGAGCAGACTGCGGATCTTGGAACTGTGGTTTTTGTCATTGATGATGCCGGAAATAATCTTCGCGAGCTTGAGCCTTTCCTTCGTGTTCCAGGCCCGTTAACAATAGCAGTTTTGCCGGGGCTTCCCCATTCTGCGGAAGCTGCAAGACGAATCAGGGCAGCGGGGAAGGAAGTGATTCTTCATCAGCCGATGGAAGCGATAGGAGCGCAGAATCCAGGTCCCGGCGCCATTTACACAGGCATGAGCGCACAGGAAATAAGATCGATACTTGCACGTAACATAGCGGAAGTCGGTCCTGTATCGGGCATTAATAATCATCAGGGGTCCAAGGTTACAATGGACAGGGAAATCATGCAGACGATTTTGGATTTTTGCGCGGAAAACAATCTCTATTTTCTTGATTCAAGAACAACCGCCGATTCTGTTGTACCCGCTTTAGCGCGTCAAATCGGGCTTCCTTTTGCGGAGAGAAATGTTTTTATTGACAACGAACAAAACAAAGACGCAATGCTTCGATACATTAATACAGGTCTTTTAAGAGCGCAGAGAAACGGTATTGCTGTAATGATAGGTCATACATGGTCGCCTGATCTTGCTCCCCTTTTAACAGAACAGTTTCCGGTATGGATTTCGCAAGGGTATACTATCAAAACCGCGCTGGAAATTATAAAATAATAAACGATGAAAGTATTAGGTATTGAAACGTCCTGTGATGAATGTTCAGCCGCTGTTGTAGAAGACGGCGAAAAAATTCTTTCCAATATTATCGCAACGCAGATACCTTTTCACGCGCCATGGAACGGAGTAGTTCCAGAAATCGCAAGCCGAAAACATGTTGAATGGATATACACTGTAACAAATGAAGCTCTCTTAAAAGCAGGATTAGATATTTCAGGCATCGACGCTTTAGCGGTTACAAGCCGCCCGGGACTTTTTGGTTCTCTTTTGGTGGGACTGTCTTTTGCAAAGGCAGTTTCATGGGCGCGAAATATTCCGTTTATTGCAGTAGATCACATGCTTGCGCATTTATATGCGCCGTTTTTGGACAGGGGTCAGGAGACGGCAGAATATCCTTTTTTGGGATTGCTTGTTTCGGGCGGCCACACGATTATTTGCAGAGCTGATAATTTTGACGATATCACCGTGCTTGGAACAACCATTGATGACGCGGCAGGCGAAGCGTTTGATAAAGTTGCAAAACATTATAACTTCGGCTATCCAGGCGGAGCGGCAATCGATAAAATGGCGCAAAACGGCGACAGCGAAGCCTTTCGTTTTCCGTTGCCGTCTCTTCATAAAGGTGACCATCGTTATGACGTTTCTTACTCAGGTTTAAAAAACGCAGCTGTAAATCAGCTTGATATTTTTAAAAGGAAAGACAATTACACTAAAGAAGATATAGCCTCTTCTTTTCAAAAAATCGCTGTGGAGACCCTTCTTCGCGCGCTTTTAAATGCCGCAGAAGACACAGGTCTTACAACAATAGTCGCAGGCGGCGGAGTTGCAGCTAACAGTTACCTTAGAAGCCGTCTTGCAAAACACTCTCATCTTCGCTGCATTTTTCCGCCGCTTGATCTTTGCGGAGATAATGCCGCCATGATCGCAGGAATTGGGTATCATTATCTTGCAAGGGGAGATCGTTCTTCGTTAAGCGAAAATGCCTTTGCAAGAGTAAGCGGTTTTAAGAAAAAGTATCCATGATATCCTGAGGTTATTTTTCTAAATACTTCTTTATATATTCGTTTTTGACCCGTAATAATTCTTCTCTTGGAAGTTCGCGCAGCGTCTCCCATCCCAAATCAAGAGTTTGTTCTATGCTGCGATTTTCGTATTCGTTTTGAGAAAGAAAAACCTTCTCGAATTTTTCGCCGAATTTTAAATATTGTTTGTCGGCAAAAGAAAGCTCTTCTTCGCCGATTATCGAGGCAAGGTTTCTGATTTGCTTTACTTTCGCGTATGCCGCAAAAATCTGGCTTGATACGTCCTTGTGATCTTCTCTTGTCATACCTTCACCGATTCCGTCCTTCATTAGACGCGAAAGACTTGGAAGCCCCGCAACAGGAGGGTAAATGCCTCTTTGAAAAAGATCACGTTCCAAAACAATTTGCCCTTCTGTGATATAACCCGACAAGTCAGGGATTGGGTGACTTATATCATCATTTGGCATGGAAAGAATCGGTATCTGAGTGATTGATCCTTCGCAGCCTTTTATTCTTCCCGCTCTTTCATAAAGGGATGCCAAGTCCGAGTAGAGGTAACCCGGGTATCCCTTGCGGCTTGGCACTTCTCCGCGAATCGAAGAAACTTCCCGCAGCGCTTCGCAGTAATTTGTCATGTCGGTCATTACAACCAAAACGTGCATGTTCATTTCGAATGCCAGATATTCCGCTGCGGTTAACGCGCATCTTGGAGCTACAAGACGTTCAAGAGAAGGCGAATCTGCCAAAGAGAGAAATACGCATGTTTTTGAAAGCACTCCTGAATGTTCAAAGCCGTCAAGAAAGAAACGCGCAACGTCATTTTTTATTCCCATTGCGCAAAAAACAATAACAAATTGTTCGTCTTCCTTTAAAATTTTTGCCTGACGGACAATCTGCGCGGCAAGCCTGTTGTGCGGGAGACCGTTACCTGAAAATATCGGGAGCTTTTGTCCCCTGATTAGGGTAGTCATTCCGTCAATCGAAGAAATACCCGTTTGAATAAAATCGCGGGGATATGTGCGCGCATAAGGATTTATGGGAAGACCGTTTATGTCCCGGGTTTTTGAAGAAAAAATAGAACCGTATCCGTCAATTGGATCTCCAAGCCCGTTAAATACCCTGCCCAAAAGACCTGTTCCTACGCGCAGCACCATGGGTTTATCCAAAAACTCTACCCTTGATTCCTGTGCGGAAAGTCCTGTACTGTTTCCAAAAATCTGAACAGCCGCCCAGTCTTCGCTTAAATCCAAAACGCGCCCAAGCTTTTTATTGTTATCCCGATCATATACGGCGACCATTTCGTTAAAGCCTGCATTTTTACAGTGAGAAGTGATAACTAAAGGCCCTTCAATGCGGGTAAGCCCCTTGTATTCAATTCCTCTCATAATATTTTCCTTGCTTTGTATGTTCTTTCAAGTTCTTCAAGCGTATTTCTCATGTTTTCTTCAAATTTTTCCATGCTGTCAAGGTCGTCATTTTTAATTGTGCTTTTAAGACGAGATATCCTTTCTTTTAAATTTGTTTCCATTATTTTTGTCATGGGCGCGCCAAGTTCAATGCAGGTTAGGGCGCGTTCATGAAATTCAATTATTAATTTTAAAAGACGTATCTGTTTACCGGGAACGCAGTACATGTCAATTTCGTCAAATGAATTTTGCTGCAAAAACCCGTCTTTAATAATTTGCGAAGCTAATAAAATTAATTTTTGCTCGTCAGGAAGCGCGTCGGGTCCGATTAAACGCACAATTTCAGATAACCTTTGTTCCTGTTTTAAAATGTCAAGGCTTTTTTTTCTAACGATTGACCAGTGAGGATTAATTCTTTCCCACCAATGCTGGACTTCTTCCGCATATTCGGAATAACTTTCCATCCAGCTTATTGCAGGATAATGGCGCGCGTTTGCAAGATCCCTGTCCAATGCCCAGAAGCATCTAATAAATCGTTTTGTATGCTGTGTCACAGGTTCTGAAAAATCTCCGCCTGGAGGGGAGATAGCTCCAATTATTGAAACAGATCCTTCTTCTCCGTTAAGCGTTTTAACGCTTCCTGCTCTTTCATAAAACTCCGCAAGGCGCGCGGGAAGGTATGCGGGGAATCCTTCTTCTGCGGGCATTTCTTCCATGCGTCCGGAAAGTTCACGTAACGCTTCAGCCCATCTGCTTGTCGAGTCCGCCATGATCGCAACATGATACCCCATGTCCCTGTAAAACTCTGCAAAGGTAACGCCTGTATAAATTGACACTTCGCGCGCGGCAACAGGCATGTTTGAAGTATTTGCGATTAAAAGCGTTCTTTCCATAAGGCTTCGTCCTGTGCGCGGATCCTGCAATTGCGGAAATTCAGTAAGTACGTCTGTCATTTCGTTGCCGCGCTCTCCGCAGCCTATGTAAATAATTACGTCAGCGTCGCACCATTTTGCGATTGCGTGCTGCGTCATTGTTTTTCCGGTGCCGAATCCGCCGGGGATAGCGGCAGTACCGCCTTTAGAAAGCGGAAAAAAAATGTCGATTACGCGTTCTCCTGTAATTAAAGGCGTATCCGGCGAAAGACGCGACGCGCAGGGACGCGGGAGGCGCACAGGCCACCACTGCGCAAAAGTAATATTTTCACCTAACGATGTCTTTGCGGCTGTTTCAAAAATCGTATAATCGCCTTCGCCGCATAAAAAGGTAATTTCGCCGCCTTTGGCATCAGGAGGAACCATAATTTTACAGGTTATGCTTTCAGTTTCCTTTATTGAGCCAAGAACCATTCCGCAGCAAGCGGTAATTTTTTCGCCCCTGCTGATTTTTGCAGCTAACTCAGTGCTTGGAAAAAAATGCCACTTTTTTTGCGTATCAAGCTGATTATTCAAAGCGCCCGGTTTCATAAATGCGCCGTTATTTTCATATAAAAGAGCTAAAGGACGCTGGATACCGTCATAAATCGTACCCATTAAACCAGGACCAAGAAGCGCAGAGAGCGGACGTCCTTTGCTCACAGCAGGACTTCCAATTTTTAAACCGGTATTGTCTTCATAAACCTGAATTACAGCTTCGTCTTCTTCCAGGCGCACAATTTCGCCTATGATTCGATTTTCGCCGACTTCAATCATGTCAAAAAGCCCTGAAGCGCCAAGACCGGTTGCGCGGACAATAGGACCGGAAATTCGCCTGACTCGTCCTTCTGTCATGACGACCTCATAAAATCGCCGCCTACAAGGGCGCAGGTTAATTCTTCGCGTTTTTCGTAAAGAAGAAAATCAGTTATTTTTTCCATGGAAGCGGTTATTTTACAAATTTCAGTTTCAATTGTTATGGATGGATACAAGCCTGCGGTTTGCGGAGAATCGGGAGAAGAAAGCGAAAAATTACTGATGTTTAACGATTTCAATATGGACGCCGCTTCGTTTTTTTCAAGTTTGTTATACGCAACATCAATTTTCCCGCGGTTAATGTCGTCTTTGCAGACAGCGGTGCATTTTGAAATTTCGTTTGATAATATTTCGCAAACCTGCGCTCTGCTTAAATTGTTATACCAGGTTTTAACAGCGCTTTTTAAAACATTTTCTGTTTTTTCAATTTTTACCCTTTGTTTATCAATGGGAAGGCGGGCCATAACCCTTTGGGTTTCGGCTTTTATTAATGAATCGTATTTAATATCAAGCGAAGCGATATCATCATTTATTTTACTTTCCCACTTTGCGTTGTTTTCATTAATTGTATCTTCGCATGTTTTTAACGCACGTAAAGCTTTTTTTCTTGCATCTTCGAGTATTTCACGGTCAAGTACTTCTGTAGATTGAAGTTCTTCCATACACTATCTTCTTGAGAATGGACGGCGGCTTTCTCTTTCTTCGATTCTTTCAAGAACAATATTCGCAAGCCGTTTAAAGTGCTGCGGAAGCAGTTCCTGATCGGGATTATTATAATATCCAAGAAGAGCATTTAGCTCCGTTCTTGCCTGACTATATTTTCCCTGTTTGTAATGTATAAAAGCGATATGGTATTCAGCTGTTATGGAAAGGTCTATATTTGTACGGTTACGTTCATAAAGAGCATTGTAAAATTGAAGAGCTTGGTTATACCGGTTTCTGTCCATTGCTTCCTGTCCGCGCTGAATAAGCTGGGCAGGAGTCATATCATCAGAAACACTGCCTGACGTGGCGCATGAGGATATTAAAAAGGCGGCTATAAGTGCAATTATTAATCTTTTCATTATCATAGTAGTCATAGTATATCTATAACAACAACTTTAGTAAAGCGTAACATTGACCATATAGGCATAAATATGCATAATTAGACCATGGTTGCAGGTGTTATAGGCGCAACAGGTTATGCCGGCGCTGAATTGGTGAGGCTCCTTTCAGGGCATCCAAAAACAGAAAAATTAATACTATCCTCGGTAAGTTTTGAAGGCGAAAGAATCGAAAACATCTATCCTAATTTTTTGGGAAGAATTTCGCTTCCGCTTTTAAAGGCGGATGATGTAATCGCAGGCTCTGATGTTGTTTTTGCGGCTCTTCCTCATGCAGTGGGAGAACCATTTGCCGCCGCCTGCATGGAAAAAAAGATTCACTACATTGATTTATCCGCCGATTTCCGGTTTGATGACGACGAAGAAACATACAATAAGTGGTACAGTAAAAAATACCAGTTTCCCGATTTGCATAAAAAATCGATATACGGTTTACCCGAATTAAACAGGCAGTTAATTAAAGACGAAGCCTCAAAAGGCAGCGTAATAATAGGTAACCCCGGCTGTTATCCAACAGGCGCATCTCTTGGCGTAATGCCGGCTATGAGTAAGAATATGATTAATTCTTCTTATCCGATAATTGTAGACGCTGTCTCAGGCACTTCAGGCGGCGGCAGGGAGCCGTCCAGATATTTTCATTATTGTGAATGTGCAGATTCTGTAGCTCCCTACAAAGTGGCAAGTCACAGACATTCTCCCGAGATTGAGCGAAACATTAATGCAATGGCGAAAAGAAGCGGGATAAATGCGCCAAAGGTGATTTTTACGCCGCATCTTGCTCCCATGAACAGAGGCATCCTAAGTACGATTTACATTCCGCTTTCGGATAATTGGCGGGTAACGCCGGAAAAAATTGAAAGTAAAACAAACGAAATTCAAAAGCTCTACGAAGATTTTTATAAAGACGAACCATTTGTAAGAGTATTGCCGCAAGGCGTATATGCCGCGACCAACAGGGTACGCCAGTCAAACTACTGTGATATTTCCGTACAGATCGATATAAACGGCACAACATTAATTGCCGCGGCAGCCATCGACAACATGGTAAAGGGAGCTGCAGGACAGGCGATACAGAACATGAATATCCTGTTTGGTTTCGATGAGACATCAGGACTGGAAGCAATCCCAATGTTATTCTAACGGAGAAAAATATGACAGAAATTACGGGCGGTGTGTGCGCGCCAAAAGGTTTTATGGCAGGCGGGATTCGCTGCGGCATTAAACCAAGTTCGCAAAAAAAAGATTTAGCTTTAATATTTTCGCGTAACCCATGCTCCGCCGCGGCAGTTTTTACGAAGAATAAGGTAAAAGCGGCAAGCGTACTTGTAAGTCAGGAAAATATCGCCGAAGGTTCTCTGCGTTTAATTATCGCAAACTCCGGAAACGCTAACGCCTGCACAGGGCAGGAAGGATTGGCTGCCGCAAGAAGAATGGCGCAGGCGGCGGCAGATGCGTTTTTGGTGCGTCCTTCCGAAGTAGCAGTCGCGTCTACAGGGGTAATAGGCGTAAAGCTTCCAATCGATTTAATAGACAGCAATATAGGAGCTCTTAAGGAAAACCTTCGAAGTGATGCGCAGGGAAATGCGGACGCTCTCGAAGCGATTATGACAACGGATACGCGCAAAAAAGAAATCGCAGTTGAATTTGATATCGGAAACAAACCTGTAAGAATGGGGGCTATAACAAAAGGATCAGGTATGATTCATCCGAACATGGCTACAATGTTAACCTTTATAACAACAGACGCGGCAATTATGCCCTCTGCGCTTGATTTAAGTCTTCGCAAGGTTTGCAAAAAATCTTTTAACCGTTTAATAGTTGACGGTGATACTTCAACAAACGACATGGCTGTGGTAATGGCAAACGGCGAAGCGGGAAATTCACCCATTACAAAGGAATCTGCTGATTTTGAAATTTTTACAAAGGCGCTTGAATTTGTCTGCGTTGCTCTCACCCGAATGATGGCGCGTGACGGAGAAGGAGCCACAAAACTTGTGACTGTTACGGTTGAGGGCGCATCATCAGAAGATGCCGCAGGGGAGCTTGCAAAATCTGTCGCAGGTTCCAGTCTTGTAAAAACGGCATGTTTCGGCGCAGACGCAAACTGGGGCAGAGTGTTATGCGCAATGGGTTATTCAAAAGCCGATTTTGATCCTGAAAATACTAAAGTAAGTTTTAAAAGCAGGGCAGGGGAGATTGAAGTCTGCAGCGGAGGACAAACCGTAAATTTCTGCGAAGAAAAAGCAAAGGAAATATTAACGCAGGAAGAGATTGAAATATTAATTACTCTAAAGGAAGGCGAAGGAAAAGCTTCTGTTTGGGGATGCGATCTTACATACGATTATGTAAAAATCAACGGAGATTACAGGTCATGAACAATATTACAATAGCAAGTAACGACAGGGCAAGTATTCTTGTTCAGGCATTGCCTTATATTCAGAGTTTTCAAAATAAAACAATTGTTGTTAAGTACGGCGGAAACGCAATGCTGAATGACGAATTAAAAACTGCCGTAATCGAAGATGTTATTTTAATGTCCTGCGTAGGCATTCGCACCGTTTTGGTTCACGGCGGCGGCCCCGAGATCGAAGCCATGTTAAAAAAAACAGGCAAGGAAAGCCTCTTTGTTAAAGGCCTTCGTTACACCGACGAAGAAACAATGGATATAGTGCAGATGGTTCTTTGCGGAAAAGTAAATAAGGATATTACCGCTCTTGTTCAAAAAAACGGCGGTAAGGCAATAGGACTTTGCGGAATAGATTCGGGGCTTTTAAAAGCGCGGCGATTAAAGGGCGAAGACGACCTTGGTCTTGTCGGAGAAATCATAAGCGTTGACATATCAATGTTAAATACAATTTTAAATTCAGAAATAATCCCTGTTATTTCATCGGTTGCCTATGGTACAGGCGAAGACGAAGGGAGACCGCTCAATATAAACGCCGATATAGCAGCCGCAAAAATCGCAGCCGCTCTGGGCGCGGAAAAACTCGTCCTTATGACCGATGTAAGAGGTATTTTACGCGATTTAAATGACGAAAACTCGCTTATAAAGACTGTCGAAAGAAAGAATCTGGACGCTCTTAAAAAGGAGGGAATCATAAGCAGGGGGATGATCCCAAAAACCGACTGCTGCGCCATGGCATTGGACGGAGGCGTTAAAAAAGCCCATATCATAGACGGCAGGCTCCATCATGCCATTTTAATCGAACTTTTCACGGACGAGGGAATTGGAACAATGATCGAATGTGATGGTTCGTGTTAAAATTCTGTGCAAAACCCTAGACATTAATTGTCAAAATTTGCTAGAATGGCAGAAGTATAAGGAGGCCAGTTGGCAGAGAAAGATTTACGTGTAAACGAGCAGATTCGTTCCAGGGAAGTTCGTCTAATCCGGGATGATGGTGACCAGGGAATTA
>JGI24695J34938_10001244_pt1 | contig 22392 bp, 20 predicted proteins | sample TergutCo191P3_FD_34938 | JGI IMG/M metagenome (IMG submission 34938)
TCAACGCCCCTCTTTATATCCATTGGGTTTGCGCCGGCTGCAACATTCTTTAAGCCTTCACGGGCTATGGACTGAGCCAGAACGGTTGCTGTTGTGGTTCCGTCACCGGCAATGTCGCTGGTTTTGGAAGCCGCATCACGAGCCATCTGAGCACCGAGGTTTTCAAATGAGTCTTCCAGCTCAATGTCTTTGGCAACGGTTACGCCGTCTTTTGTGACTGCGGGTGCGCCAAAGGATTTGCCGAGCATAACGTTACGGCCTTTTGGGCCCAAAGTTACCTTTACTGCATTTGCAAGTTTATCAACGCCACGCATCAGTGCTTCACGGGCTTGAATATCGAATTTCAACTGTTTTGCCATTGTGTCTCTCCTGTTTTGAATTGAATGTTAAAGAACCGCCAAAATATCGTTTTCTTTAACTATTAAATAGTTTTTGCTATCAACGGTAATCTCTGTTCCGCTATATTTACCGTAAAGCACCTTGTCGCCCACCTTGAGCTCCATGGCTATAATTTCGCCCTTATCGCTCCTGCGGCCTGCTCCAACAGCCTTTACAATGCCCTGCATGGGCTTTTCCTTTGCATTGTCTGGAATAAAGATTCCACCCTGAGTTTTTGTTTCTGCTTCCACCGGCTCAATTAAAACACGGTCTGCAAGCGGTTTAATGGACATATTTACCTCTCGGTTAAGTGAAAATTTTCTTTCGCCATATAAAAAGCAAAATTTATGCCATTACAAGAAACGGCGTTTTTAAGCGAAAAACAGCATTTACCCTATAAATAGGTTTCATTTTGAAACGTTACTCAGGTTTTTAAAGTTCCGTTTTGAAACTTAGGCCGATCATGTGAAAAATCTTTTTTTAGTTAATAATAAACTTATAAATATTTAATAATCATATTATATATTCTTAATAGTAATTTAATAATCTATTAATAGTTTTTAAAAAAATAAAAAATCAAGGCAGTTGCTGGCTCCATTGCCAACCCCCCCCTGTAAACCACTTGCAAAGTGCCTCAAAATTTTTGATATTTATATCGTGTTTGTGAATGTCAATATAAACGCTGCTGAACGGCCTGCTCCCCTGTGGGAGCAGTGCCTTTCGGTATTTTTAAGCACAAAACCCAAAGAATCATGGCTTTCTGCCATAAAACACATATCCACAGAGAACGGCGTATTAAATATTGAAGCCCCCAGCAATTTTGCTAAAGAATGGTTCCTGGAACGCTTTTACGAACCCTTCATGATCATCGCTCAAAGCATAGATTCCGGCATAAGCAAAATTTCAATCTCTGCGCCGCAAGCAAAAGAAGAACTCATATTAGCACCGCCACCGGAAATAAAAAAACCTGCGAAAAACAAACTCAGCAATTTCTGCGAAAAATATTACCTGAGTAATTTTATCACCGGAACTTCCAACGAATTTGCGCTGCAATGCGCAAAAATAATAGCTACTAAACCCAGCGATCACGATAATTTTCTGATCATAAACGGCCAGGCTGGACTTGGCAAAACGCATTTGCTTCACGCTATAGGGCACGAAGCTGTGGCAAAATGGGCAAAAAAAGCCGTGTTATGGGATGCAGACCGTTTTTTCAAAGAGAGAAACGAAGGCAATTTAGCTCTCTATCAAGCCGATATTCTTCTATTCGACAATTTACAGGATATTTGCACCCACGAAAACACTCAAAATGAACTTTTAAACATACTGAAAACCTTAAAAAACAAAGGGCGTTCCATAGTCATAACCAGAAATTCCAAAAGCAAAAATCTCCCTACAGTCGAGCTGGAAACCTTTTTGAAAATGGGCATTAAATGCGAACTGAAAAAGCCGGACTTGCGAACCCGCATAGCCATTTTGCGCCAAAAAGCGCAGGAAAAAGGGCTATCCAATGTGGCTGCGCTTGAAGATTGCTGGAAACCGATAGCAGAAAAACTTGGCGAAAATATCTGCTCGCTTGAAGGAGTGATAAACGAGCTTGCAGCAAGGCAAACGCACTTGAAATGCGAAATAACTCCGCAAATAATTCGCTCCATATATGGTGAAAAAAGCTCTGCGGGCAAAGCCCCCTCAATGCAATCCATAGCAACGGCAGCGGCTGTTGCCTACGGAATTCCCGTGGAAACTCTCTGCGGAAAAAATCGCATGGAACCGGTGAATACATCCCGTAAAATAGCCATTTACCTGTGCAAGCAAACAGGTCTTTCTTCAACTGAAATAAGCAAATTTTTCAATCGTGACGAGTCCACCATAACATATACCGTAAAATCCGTAAAAGATAAAATCTCCGGCCCCAATGGCTACCCTTTTGAGTTTCAGGTTATGGATATTTTGAATGCAGCCAGAGGAGCAGCTACGCAATAAAGTCTTATGTTATAATAGAATTCTTATAAGCCAAATTCAAGCACTCGCTTACCTCATCTGATGAAAGCGCTAAGTCTGTTAAACAATTGTCCATATTTTTGAAATCATCACTCTCAATAAGATTTATTAAATTTATAAATGCTCCCATTACTCCTGCCTTTTCCAGCAAAGCAGAGGATATTTCATCATCTAGGGATATTTGCTTAAGCACGTTGTCCAGCGATGTTTGATAAAGCGCATCCAAATGACTTATCAAACCCATTAAATAAACCTTTTCCGTCTGCTCAAGCGACCAATTCAGCTTCTTTGCCATTTCTCCGAAGAAGTTTGCACGCATTGTAGCATTCATCAAAAGAGGCGATTTTTCTGCGCTGGAATATGAACCGGCATAAGCCACAATCAACAACCACTTTTTTAAATTGGAAGTTCCCAGCAGGCTTAAAGCGTGCCGAATACTCGTTATTGTGGAACGCATCGCAAAAGCTGCGGAATTCAAGTATTTTAACAATGTTATCGTTAAATCCGGTAGATTTTTAAACTCCTTTTCCAATTCCGTCATATCTAATTCCGGCTTATTCATTAAAGCTAGAATTCGCAAAACCCCTATGGAATCCGAGCTTATCTTTATAGATTTTATATTTTCCGGTTTTGTGAAAAAGTAACCTTGATATAAATCTGCGTTCGCATCATTGCATATTTTAAAATCATTTTCCGTCTCTATTTTCTCTGCCAAAACCAAAATGTTCTTTTGCTGAAAAGACTTTACTACGCTGCGCAAAAGATTAGTATCCTTTATTTCCGGATATTCAAGCTTGACAAAACTCAAGTAAGGAACAATAGGCTTAATCTCTGCAAGTTTTTCCTTAGTTGGCACAAAATCGTCTATCGCTATTTTAAATCCACCCTCATGCAATTTTCTGATGGATTCCACAATTTTCTCATCTATTTTCACGCTTTCCAAAATTTCAATAACAAAAATATCCTTATTCAAACTTAAAGGAATTTCACTGAGCAAAAAATCATAGCTGCAATTTAAAAAGGCCAACGAATTGTCCACAAGTTTATCTATTCCTATGTTGTTTAAAACATTATCCAGAACAACAGCGGTCGCATTCAAATCACTTGTAATGGAACCGGCTTTGTTTCCTGTGGAGCTCGCACTGCTTCTAAATAATAACTCGTAACCAAACAATTCCTTATCCTTGTTCAGGATAGGCTGCCTAGCAACGCAAATTTCTTCACTCATTTACTCTCCCTTTTTCGTCAACCTCATTAATATAGTAAAAAAATACTACTTTTCAATCATGAACGAACTATTTACCCTCGCAAAAGAGCGTATTCTGCTATTAGATGGTGGAATGGGCACTATGATTCAAAGACACAACTTAGCCGCAAGCGACTCTCTGGTGCTAACTCACCCCGAAGCAATAGAAAGCATCCACTTGGAATACCTGGAATCCGGCGCAGATATAATAGAAACCTGCTCATTCAACTCAAACGCCGTAAGCCAGGCTGATTACGGAATGGAAAACGAATGTTATAAATTGAACAAAACCGCTGCGGAAATAGCGAAACGAGCCATTAAAAAATTCGGCGGCAAATGCTTTGTAGCCGGATCCATAGGCCCTACCTCCAAAGCTTCCGGCATGGCAAGCAAGGTAGAAGACCCTGCCGGCAGAGCTGTGACATTCAGGGAACTGGCAAACGCATATCAAACGCAAATACAAGGGCTTCTAGACGGCGGAGCCGATATTCTCCTGATAGAAACGGTATTCGATACCCTCAACTGCAAGGCCGCTCTTTATGCGGCAGAGCTTGAGCAGGAGGCTCGGGGAATAAAAGTACCCGTTATGGTTTCGGGAACAATCAGCGATGCTTCGGGCAGGCTTTTGGCCGGGCAAACACTGGAGGCTTTTTGGAATTCGGTAGCCGGCTATGACCTGTTCAGCATTGGACTCAACTGCGCACTTGGCGCAGAAGAGATGGGGAAACATATCGCTGAACTCTCAAGAATCGCAAATACCTTTATCAGTGCATACCCCAACGCAGGGCTTCCAAACCCACTCGGCGGCTATGACGAAACTCCGGAGGGCATGGCAAAGCACATTGAAAAGTTTGCCGATAACGGGTGGGTAAACATAGTGGGCGGCTGTTGCGGCACAACGCCGGAGACAATCGCCGCAATGAAAAAAGCGGTGCAGAACAAAGCCCCGAGAAAGATCCCCGAAATAAAAAAAAAAACAAGGCTCTCCGGCCTTGAACCCGTTGAGATCACGGAAAACAGCAACTTTATAAACATAGGCGAGCGAAACAACATGGCAGGCAGCTTAAAGTTCGCAAAGATGATAAGAGAGGATAACTGGGGCGATGCAATAGCACTTTCCGTTGCGCAAATTGAAAACGGAGCTCAGATTATAGACATAAATGTTGACGACGGCTTGCTCAATTCAAAAGAAAAAATGCGCCACTTTGTGAACCTCTATGTCTCGGAACCGGCAGCGGCAAAATGCCCTATTATGCTGGACAGTTCGGATTTTGAGGTGTTGCTTGCAGGCATGGAATGTTTTCCCGGAAAAGGCATTGTGAACTCTTTGAGCTTAAAGGAAGGCGAAGAGGCATTTTTAAAGAAAGCGAAAGAGGTGAAGCGAATGGGCTTTGCTCTTGTGTGCATGGCTTTTGATGAACATGGGCAAGCGAGCAGCTATGAGAAAAGGATTGAAGTTTGCAAAAGGGAATACGATTTGCTCACGCAAAAACTCAATTTCAATCCATGCGATATTTTCTTTGACCCCAATGTTCTTTCCATAGGCACAGGCATTGCCGAGCATGCGAATTACGCAAAGGATTTTATTGAAACCTGCAANTTCATAAAGGCTAATTTGCCGCATGCCCACATTGTGGGCGGCATCTCAAATTTGAGCTTCGCCTTCAAGGGCAACAATGCGCTCCGAGAAAGCATGCACTCCTGCTTTTTATACCACGCCTCAAAAGCCGGCATGGATTTTGGCATAGTGAATGCCGGCGCCCTGCCCATTTACGATGATATTCCTGCTGCAGAACGTGAGCTGATAGAAGATTTGATTTTCAATCGCAACGAAGATGCGACCGACAAATTGTTGCACTATGCGCCCACCGCAGGGGCACAAAATGTTGCGCACCAACAAACCAAACAGGAATGGCGTGATTTACCCGTAAACGAACGCATATCCCACGCCCTGATAAAAGGCATTGACACATTCATAGAAGCGGATGCAGAAGAAGCACGCATAGCATTTGGCAGCCCGCTAAAAGTGATAGAGGAACCCTTGATGAACGGCATGAACAAGGTGGGCGAATTGTTCGGCGAAGGAAAGATGTTTTTGCCTCAAGTTGTAAAAAGCGCAAGGGTTATGAAAAAGGCGGTTGCCGTGTTGCAGCCCTACATTGAAGCCGAGCGCAAGAGCCTGGGGGCAAAGGCCGGTAAAGTATTGCTTGCAACGGTGAAAGGCGATGTGCACGATATTGGAAAGAACATAGTCTCGGTTGTGCTGGCATGCAACAACTACGAGATAATAGACATAGGCGTGATGTGCCCTGCGGAAAAAATCTTGGAAGCGGTAAAGGAACACGCTCCGAATTTGGTTGGTCTTTCCGGGCTTATAACCCCAAGTCTCGCCGAAATGAGCTTTGTTGTGGAAACCCTTTCAAAAGAGAACCTTGATATCCCGGTTATGATAGGCGGCGCAACAACCTCTGCCCTCCACACCGCAGCAAAAATAGCGCCGGCCGGCAAACAAGCCGTAGTCTATGTTTCAGATGCCGGCAGAGCGGTCTTTGTAGCGGAATCTATCTTAAACAAAACCAAGCAAACCGCCTTTTTGCAGGAAAACTTTGAAAAGCAGCAAAAGCTAAGAGACTCATTGAACCGAAAAGAGGAAAAAAACCTAACCCCAATAGAAGAAGCAAGAAAAAAAGGACCAAACCTGTTTTAGCTACTTCTTCTTTCTGCTGGAGCTCTGCGTTTCGGAGCCGTCTATCATCCACATTTTTATAGTGTTGGCCGTAGGCTCCGGATTGGCTATAACCCAATCGCTTATCTTTTCTATAAGTTCATTTTGCTTGCGAACAGGCTCAGGCACATCCTCAGTTTCCGCTTCAATGGAAATTTCCCTGTGACGAGGCACCGGAGGATTCATAGCTCTTATCAAACTGAGAGCAACCATTCTCAAGAACACAAAGGCTAAAATAACTATAAGAATTATCGTTATTCTCAAAGCCCAGGTTTCCCATTGCTCCTTGCTGCCCATCTGCGCCATTGCCGCCTGCTCTTCTTCCCAGTAGCTGCGGTCAAATTGCATGGAAGCTACATAAACGCTGTCGTTCCTGTCTTGAGAATAGCCAACGGCATTCTTAACCATGCCGGTAATGATCGCTACATCGGTTTCCGAACGTGGCCTATAGACTTTTTTCCCGGATGCCGAATCACGCTCATAAAGGCCATCCACCATAACAGACACCGTAAGCCTTTTTGTTGTGCCCGGGCTGCTTATTATTTGCGCAACCGATCTGTTCACCTCATAATTGGTAATGGAAGCATCCTTTGTTTCGCTACCAGCTTCGGGTGGGACATTCGAACGTGTACCCTCATCACGTTGCTCGGAGCGCACAGCCCTCTTTGTAGGGTCATAGCTCTCGGTAGTTCTGCTTATCTGGTCAAAATCCAAGTCTGCCGAAACAGTTACCGCCGCCTTGTTTGGGCCCAAAAATCCATCTAATATAGAGAGAACCTGCCGTTTGAGATAAGATTCTGCAGTGCGGCGAAGTTCCATATTGTGATCTGTCATCTCGGCTACCGCATTATCTGCGTAACCTTTTGTGAGCATGTTGCCTTCTGCGTCTAAAACTGTCACCTGCCTCGCTTTAAGACTTTCTATTGAACTCGCAACCAAATGTTGAATGCCTCTGATCTGCCTCTCCTGCAAATCCCCCCCAGGGCGTAGCTTAATCACAACGCTGGCAGAAGGCTCTTCCTTTTTTTCCATAAAAAGGGTTTGCTTTGGTATGCTTATATGAATTCTGGCCCGTTCAACCTCGTTAAAAGTTTCAATGGAACGCGAAAGCTCAGTTTCCACAGCACGGCGATAATTCAAATTTTGAGCAAAATCCGTCATACCAAGCTGATTTTTATCAAAAAGCTCATAACCCTTGCCCTGATCTCTGGGCAACCCGCTTCTGGCTAAAGACATGCGAACTTCATAAAGAATGTCTTTTGGCACCAAAATGGTACGGCCATCGTTATCCAACTTATATTCGTATTTGTTCTCCTGCAAAAAAGCCGTTATATCTGCCGCAGCCCCCACCTCCATATTCGCATAAAGGGTTGCCATGCGGGAATCCGTAGAACTTACAACCTGTAACGATAGTACTACAACCATGCCTGCAAGCATCAAAATCATTGCAGAAGCCAAAATGGCCTTTTGGACAGGATTAAATCTTTGCCATATATCCCTAAATTGGGTCAATAATTGTCGAAAAAATTCAGACATAGGGGGGAATATAGAAAAAAATAAAAAAAATATGCATTTTTTTAAAAAAAAATCTTTTAAAATGCGTCTAAGTATTAGACACAAAAATAGGAGGTCTATTATGAAAACTATAAGTTTAAGGGCGTTAAGCCTGCTTTTGGTTTTAGGCGCGCAAGTTTTTGCGCAAAGGTTCACATCTGCAACGCCGGATTCTATTAGAACCGGTGGGGCAGGAAGCGGAAGTCCAAAGTTCGGGTACATATCTTATGAATACCAGGCGGCGGCGTTGGGAGAAAAAAACTCTTCCTTCGCAAATTTAATGCTTCTTGGCGACCGAGATACCGCTTACTATGTTACAAGTAGCCATGGAAATACTTTGGGAAGCGTGCATCCCATAGCTTCCGGGAATAAGATAGAGGCAGTGGTAGTCTTGGATTCGCTTAGCGACAGTAAAAAAACAGCTACGGTGCTTTTTGCAAGTTTTAAAAAGCTAACTGTGATGCAAATAAGCATAACAGAAGCTAATAAAACATCTTACAGTATTCTGCATAGCATGAATATGCCGGAGCTAATGTCAAATACGGAAGAGAGTTCCCAGTTAGGAACTCATAAGCGTTTGACTTTGCTGGGCATAGACAGCGGCGAAACGGAAAAAACTTATCACCTTGCTATGGGCAACTCGATTAGCAAAAATAAAAGCGGAAGGGTAGATTTTTTCTCTCTAAAGGGAAATTCCTGGACTTTTTCGCAACCAAACAATGCCGGCTTAGCTTCCGGCATAAATGGTTTATTCTTTGAAAATAATTCCGGCTTTGGAACAGACTTGGTTTCCATAAGTGATTTAGATAACAATGGTTACAACGAGCTTGCAGTTCTTTTGCCAGCATCGCAGCAGTACCCGTACAGTGCAATCTATGTATTTTTCATGGACAACGGATACACTCCAAGCTCAAAACCTCCTGTGATAATTACAGGAAACTCAGAGCCTTGGATGGATTCTCCCGAAAGAAACCAGGACTGTAGAGGTTTAAGCAGAGCAAATTGGGGAAATGAGGCTACACGCCTGCTGATGTCTTGCAATACGAAATTAGTATCAAACTCTTCAATCCACGGCTGGCTTATAAAGGAACTGGTTTTAAATTCAGGCGGAAATCTTATACACGCATCAACTTTAGCAATCAAGGAAATCAATTCCTATTACTTAAGCTACCACACATATTCAAACCCGCTTTCCTTGAAAAACCACAAGAACGACCTGCATACAGTTTCTTTGGTAATCAATGGGCCGGTTCATTTAGGCTATACCTCATCTTTGCAAACTTTTCCTGTTATTGACGCAGACTATTCAAAGAACTTTTCGCTAGAAGCCGGAAAGTCCGAAACAATAATAAATTTGGACAGTTTGTTTTATAAGAGCGGGACAATAGGATTCTCGGTAAAAACATTAGCGGGTCTTGTACAGTGCGGTATTCAAAACAATAATCTCTTATGCGAGGGCGAAGAAAACGCAATCGGTTCCTGGAGCACATTGGAGCTTTCCAGCAGAAGCGGCTGCGATGCTTACAGGGAATGCAAAAGAAGGGATACGATATTTGTGTATGTCCGTGGACAAAATGAAAGTGCTGTCACTGCGCTCAGAATTCCAAAAAGCGTGGTTATTCCATTTTTCAAGCAGGTAAATCTGGGTAATCCCAAGTCCCTTTCATACTTTAAAAACCCAAATTTGCTGAATACTGGGGTAAGCTGGAATTCAAACGGCTTAAAATTGAGTTTGGCCACCGGCAACATCTCAATAACCCCATTTTTGCAAAAAGAAGGCATAGATACCCTTATATTCAACCTGTCCATTTCTGCCGCCACAGACCATTATCCTGTATATCTACACATTGTGGACACAGCCAAAATCTTTGAAGGCCCGCTCCAAGACACAATTTGGAATACCGCCCAAAAAAGATACATAGCCCTGCCACGCTCAAACACCTATGATATTGCACAGGACAGCCTTGGAATTTACGCTGAAATAATCGGTGATTACCTGCATATATTAAAGGTTGATGTTGCGGATATTTCCATAGCATACACGGAAAATGCCGAAATAAAGTACCGCAAAATAACCCTGATGCCGGATGCTAAACCCTTGCAGCTAACCTCCATAACCGCTTTGCAAACGCAAAAATTAAGTGCCATGCAAGTCAAAGGTGGGGTGCAAATCAGCGGCATAAACGGCGAATTTGAGCTTGTATCCTACAATTTAAAAGGAAAAGAGCTACAAAGAACAAGGGCTCTGGGTTCAGGTTTTGTGGAATTAAAGCATAATGGCCCGCAAATTGTGCGGATAATATCCGGCAATCAAAGGGTACATTTTCTACATTCCAATTTATGAAATATGGTTTGGTTGAAACCAAAAAATTGTATTTTACAAGCGCCGAAGCTGCGGAGCAGGTAGGCGTGCCGGTTAAGGTTTTACATTCGTGGGAAAAAAAATTCCCCGATTTAAAACCGAAAAAAAACAAAGCCGGCAAAAGGGTTTACAACCAAATCGACATTGAAACAGCAAAACAGATCAGCACGGTTGTAGGGGCTGCCCCAATGGTTGTAGGGGCTGCCCCTTGTGGCAGCCCCTACAACCAAAATCAAAACGTTAAAAAAACAAAAACCAAAACGAAAAAAAACGCAAATAACGATGAGGTTCTGCTGAAAATCCGCAACGATTTACTTAAGAACCTCCTCCGTATCCATCGCAATTAAGAGTTCCTCATTTGTAGGCACTATCAACACATTCAACTTGAAAATTTCCAGATGAGACAGAATCTTGCTGCGCACAGGTTCTGAGTTCTCCCCTATTCCACCGGTGAAAACAAGAGCATCAACCCTCGGAAGAGCGGGCATAAGAGAAGCTATCTCCTTTGCCGCACGGTAGCAAAAAACCTCTATCGCAATCTTTGCCCTTTCCTCGCCGGCATCTGCCTTCTCCAAAAGAATGCGCATATCGCTGGAAATACCGCTGAGTCCTAAAAGCCCGCTCGACTTGTTCAGCAACCTGTTCAAAGCGTCAAAATCATAACCCAAAACCTTATTTATATGAAGCACAATGCCAGGATCTATGGAACCGCATCTGGTACCCATAACCATGCCCTCCAGCGGGGTTAAGCCCAAAGTGGTGTCCACAGACTCACCGAACTTCACCGCAGTAGCACTGCAACCATTTCCTAAATGCGCTATTATCAAGCACAACTCTTCCGGGCTTTTCTCTAAAAGCTTCGCTGTCCGGCTTGCCACAAAGCGATGAGAGGTGCCGTGAAAACCATAGCGACGAACTTTATATTCCTCGTAAAGGCTGTATGGAAGCCCGTAAAGGTAAGCGTGCCTGGGCATGCTTCTGTGGAAGGCGGTATCGAATACAGCTACTTGGGCAAGCTCGGGAAAATTCTTTTGCGCTGCGGCTATGCCCTGCAAATTCGGAGGATTGTGCAAAGGTGCCAGCAAAGAGCACTCTCCTATCACCTTCAAAACCTCACCGTCTATCAAAACGGATTTTGAAAATTTTTCACCGCCATGCACAACCCTATGCCCAACGGCAGCTATGCCCTTGTCCTCGCCAACTTCTACGAGAAAGTTCTGTATAACGGCAAGCGCATGGCTATGATTGGGAGCATCAACACCCCGTTTATAAACCTCGCCGCCTTTCTCTGCCTTTAAACGAGCGCTAACACCAATTTCTTCCACAGAGCCGCTAACAGAAGCCCTGCCATCGGCAGTATCTATAATAGCAAACTTCGCAGAAGAAGAACCGCAATTTAAAACTAGAATTCGCATTGAGGAAACATAGTAAAAAATAATGCTTGCAGCTCGAATTTTGTATCTTATCCCCCCCATGAATAAAAATTTACACTCTATTCAAGAGCATCTAAAAAGTGCGCCAGGCTCTTATTTGAGCACTTTGCGCACAAAGTTTACAAAAAAAAGCGGACTTGTGCAGAATTCTAAAATACTTGACGAATTGCGGAGCGAAATTTTAAACGAAGACAGACGGCAAAAATGGATGCAAAAGAGAAACGAATGGGAACTCCAAGCTTTAAATTTGATATACATAAGCGGAAGCAGAGGCTTGCACTTTAGGGAACTGGAACGCATTTTAGATACGGATCAAAAATCTCTTCTCATCTTTTTGACCGAAGCGGCAAGCGAAATGTTTATATGGTACGCCAAATGCCAGGGAGCAGGCGTTTATTACGGATTTTCGGATTTTGAAGATTCTTTTTTGAGCTCTATAAGCAAAGCCGAAGAAGCAACCGACTCAGCAATATGGATTTCCAACGAGAAAAAAGTAGAATTGCGCTTGCTGTTCATGCTTTCCAAAATACAGCTCGGCAAAATTTCCATTAAAAAAGATCTCTCGTTCAGCCACACGACAAAAAAAATTATCGCCGAGATTTTTGCCGGCAACAAAAACATTGACAACGCTATAACAGAAGATGAAATTCGCATGCAGTTTGCCTTTTTGCTCTCTGAAAAATGGATAGCAAAAGACACCGAAAGCTCCGTTTTAAAATTGCTCGCTCCCGCTTACGATTTTCTGCAAAATAACGGGTTCAGGCTTTTTTCCGAATTTCTTTTTTGGTGGGAACGTGAGAGGTTCAAAAACAAAGGTGAATTGCTTAAACTTTTAAAGCTCTTTGAAAAGCCGGTTAGCGCATCAAACGCAACACGAATATTTTGGCCGCACGATACCCGCTCAAGGCTGCTTAAAAACAAAAACTCCGCAGGTTGGATCCAATTGCCCGCACCGCTTAGAGAACTTTGGATTTTGGGAATATTGAAAATGCAGATGAAGAAAAAAAATATTTTCATGTTTTCTCTTTCCGAATTCGGAGAAAATGTTTTTTTTGCAAAGCGCTCAAAAGAGCAGTTAGCGGAGCCAATTATCTCCAGCAGCTCAAACTTCGAATGGTTTTTATCGCAGAGCAACGGCGCACTGAGAATTTTTCAAATGTCATGCTTTGCGCAGGTGAAAAATGAAGAAGACCCTCTGCGCTTTGCGCTTGGCAAAGAATCTTTTTTAAACGGCTTGCGCTCCGATCTTCCAAAGAACTTTGTTCAAGATTTTATGCTTTGGAACAACGCCGTGCAAAATGTGGCAAACGCTTTAGGCGATTGGCTTCGCATATACAGCGATTCTTCCATTGATCCCATGTATATTTTGCGCATTAGAAATGTGGAAAAATTTACTGAACTTTCCGCATACAAACCTTTTATATCATGCGTGCAGGAGATAATTCCAAACTGGGGTTTTGTTATTAAAGAGGAAAACGAGGAAAAAATTCGAGGCATGTTAGCGCAGTTTTCTTTGGAGCCGCACAGCACAGCCCAAAAAATAAAAGACGAAGAACCTGTATTCAGAATCGCAGCAACGGAAAATTTCAACCTGCCATATCCAGTGCCGGAAGGTGAAGACGCTATGTTTACGTTGGCACCCTGATATAAAACTTTGTTCCCTGCCCAACAACGCTATCGACTAAAATTTCGCCCTCGTGCAAATCTATTATTTTTTTTACAATAGCCAGCCCCAAGCCTGTGCCCTGCTCTTTTGTTGTGAAAAACGGCGTAAACAGGCTTTTCAAATTTTCCTGCTCAATCCCCTTGCCTGTGTCTGCAACTATTATCTCCGCATGATTTTTACCGGAACGAATTCTAACGGAAATTTTGCCATCGCCTTCTATGGCCTGAATGCTGTTTATAAGCAAATTGAGCATAACCTGCTGCAATCTCTCCGCATCAACTTCCGCATTCAAAGGCTCTGCCGGAAAATCACGCTCTATTATAACCTGTTTTTTTTCCTTTTCTATTTCAACCTCGGCATGAGCTAAAATAGTTTCAGCCCACGAGAGCAAATTTACGCTTTGTTTTTGCAAAGTAGTTTTTTTTGTATAAGCTAAAAGATTACTCACTATTTTATTAATGCTGTTTATTCCGCTAATTATCTGATCCACATATTTTCGTTTTGTGTCTTCGGGCGGAATGCCTCTGGCGAGCAAGCTGGCATAACCGGCCATGCCTCCCAGCGGATTTCTTATTTCGTGAGCAACAGTCGCCGCCATTTCGCCAAGCGCGCTCAACACCCTGCTCTGATTGACTTCTTCTTGCAGTTTTTTAATCTTCTCTGCTTGTATATTGTACGCAAGCTCAAGCGCATTTGCCTGCGAATTGAAGCGTTCTATAACAGCAGCAAGCAGTTCTTCCGGAGACTTTTCAGGCACCGTCCCAGACATTCTCACCTCATAGCTCTAAATGCATCTATTCTGTTTTTGGACTGGCTTTCTTGATCGAATCTCTGAAGCATGGCTTCGTCTTGAGCACGAAGTTCCAAAACAAGTTTTTCAATTTCCGATATAAGTTCTTCAATCTCTTTTTTTATTTGAACCCACTCGTCAACAAACGGTGCGCTACGAATGTTCTCCGCTTTTACTTTGTCTAAAAGAGAATTCTTTTTTTCAAGCAAGCCCATTATTTTTGCCAATTCGTTTTCCGCATCCAGGTTGCGGAGCAAATTGCTCTGCAAATCACGAATTTCTCTGTAAACAGACAACTGAGCATTAAGGCTATCACGGAGAAGTTCTGGTAAATTGGCGATCACTTTTTCAATACCCCCTGATTGCTTTCTTGCCAAATAGCATCGTCTCTATAAAGTTTTGCTTGATCTGCCCAATAGGTTCCGCCGTATTCTTTTATCAAACGATCGTAAAAACGTACGGCTTCCTTGTAATTGCCCTGCCTGCGAAACACATTGCCCATTTGGAACAATGCCCAAGATGTTTGCAAAGGATCTTTTTGCCGCTCTACGGATTTATTGTAATACTCAAGTGCCATAGGCCAATTCTGAGCCAAAAAGCTGCGATCGCCGAGTTCGTTATAAGCCTTGTTGCAAGGGTCTGTGGTATTCGGTGGGCAATCTTCCGTGATGTCTTTGTAAACCTGTATTGCCGCAGGAGCGTCTTGCAATTTTGTGTATAAATCTGCAAGCTTTATGCGAAGCTCGTTCTTTTTGCCTCTGTCGGGTTCTGCGGCTATTGCCTTTTTCAAAATTTCAGGAGAGCCTTGATCCGGTTTGTACTGTGCGGCAATTTCCGCTTCCAATGCCAATTTTTGCCCTAGCGTAGGTCCAAGCTTTTGGCCTTCCGTCACATCTGCAAGTGTGTTATATCCGTTTTGATACTCAGCTTTTTTCACTTGGCTTGCCGCAAGCATGTAAGCTATTGCGCTTTTATAAGGCTCGGGTACAGGCTCCAGCAAAACCGGAATTCCAAGAGCTATAACCTTGTCGTGAAGTTCAAGATACTGATACAGCGAGAGCAGGTTGTATGCGGCGGCCATTGAATTCGGAGTTCCGGGGAATTTTTGCCGAACTGTTTGCAACGCATCTATAGCAGACTGGAATTGTTTTTTCTGAATTAAGTTAAAGGCCTTCTGCAAGTCTGCACTGCCGGCTTCCGATGTGGAAGCGAACACAAAATCTCCACCGTATTCCGTAGCCGTGATTTTTTCGGGACCAATAGTTAGAGGCTTGTTCTTGAGGCTCTCCAAATATGCGGCAATAGAATCAGCTTTGCGCTTCTCTTCCATTTTTTGGCAGCTTTCCAAGCTGTTGCATGCGTAAGGATCTACATCACTAATGCTACTGCTACTCACAACAACGCCGCCGCTGCTGCTCGCCGTGCTTGTGGGTGCTGCTGCCGGTGTACCGCTCAGTTTTGTTATTCGGCCTTTCACCTCAGTTTTGCCGCTGGGATTTGTTGTCAATTGCAGATATTTGTTGTAATAGGTTATGGCTTTTGCGTTGTCTCCTTTTTGCTCATAAATTCTGCCGAGGTAATAGTTTGCGTTAAAACCTTTTTCCGGATAATCAAAGCTTTTGTTGAAATTTATTATTGCATTGTCAAGTTCGCCCATTGTAAAGCGGCAAACGCCTGCATAATAATAAGCGCCGGGGTTGCCGGGTTCCTTGCTTAAAACCGCTCTCCAAAATTTTAAGGCTTCACCGCAATTCTTTTTATCGTTTGCCGCCAAACCGGCCTTGAAGTCTGAGGATTCGTAATTGAATTTTCCGCCCGTTGCCGCAGACGGCGATGAAGATGCCGCAGATGCTGCAGACGCTGATGATGCCGATGTTGCAGCCGTTTGTTTAGCGGTTGTTCCAAGCAATACCCCTATGCGAGATTGCGCTTTTGTTTTTTGCTCTGCGCTTCCTGTTTCCGCTAACACACGCCATTTGGCAACCGCATTGTCTTTTTGGTTCAACGCTTCGTAAGATTGCGCTTCACCTTCTAGCGCTTTGGTCATCTTTGGGTTGTTTTTCAAAGCGAGCTGGTAATTATCCAGAGCCAGTTTGTATTCTTTCATTTTGTAGCGCACATCACCTGCGCCCAAATATGCCTCTGCATTGTTCTTATCGGCAGAAAGCACGGCTTTGTATTCATCCAGAGCCTCTTTGTATTTTCCCTGATTTGCATGCTCCTGCGCCTGCTTTAGTCTCACAGCCTGAGAATTCTGCGCAAAAGCAAGAGTGGCTAAAATTAACAGAAATGAAAAACTCTTTAACATTCTATTCCTTAACTTCCTTTACAACCATTACACCGCTTTGGTCCAGGCGTGGATACGCACGCATTCCTTCACCGCCTTTGCCTTTGTCCAAAACTTTTTTCATTTTGCCTTCCAGAGTATAGAAGCGAAGTTCCCAAGGCTCATTCGGGGCATTGAAATAACCGCTGTTTTTCTGGATGCGGCCTCTGTAGCTGCGCCCTAAATCATCTTCGGTCGCAATCCTTAAAGAGACATCCTTCAAGCTCCAGCCCGTGGCATTGCCGCCCATGTCAAAAGAGAGAAGAGCATCCGCATCGTCTGCCTCTTTCATGGTGAACTTCCAGTAATAGTCTTGCCAGTCTGTGCTCAAATCTAAAATTCTGCCGTTTGCATAAGGCAAATATTTTTCCGCATTTTTCTTTATATTTACATTCATGGTGCGTGGAGCATCGGCTTTTGCTTTCATCGCAAAAATATAAGACTCCCCTTCTTTTAGCGAAACATCGCTGCAAAACTGCAAGGCCCAGCTATCCTTGCCGGGTTCTTGAATTTCAAAGCTCATCTCCTTTTTCCCAGCGGCAGTGGTAAATTTACCATGTCCGTTTTTGGTTCTCCAACCCTTAATGCCTTTGGAGAAATCACCATTTTCAACCAGATTGTTTTTTTTCATTTTACGCACTCCAATCCTTTAAGTTCCGAAATTCTCTGTTTTGCACGCTTGACCGCAGAATTCTGAGCCGCCTCCTGTGAGTCAAAGTAATAGCGCCGAGGGCTGGAAAACGCAAAAAAATCGCCTTCATCGGGGTCTCCGGCTATAGTTTCCGAGTATGGCATGGAGCCTTCCGTCTCACGGAAAACCGGAGCTTGAGCCTCTAGGCCCCCTTGCGGCATCAACAGATACTGAAGTTTATATTTCCATTGATAAACAAGTTGCACTTTTGCGTTCCAAATTTTTACATAGTCATTTTTATCGGTCCCGCCGATTCTTTTTAAATATTCAGTGCGCCCTTCGCTGACAGCAACGAGATTTGCCGCATCCGGCAGCTTTTGTATGCAACGAGAAAGGGTATCTATGCGGAGCGTAGTGTATTGGGGTGGCAATCCCTTAACCTTTAAATCCACGGATTTATTGCCTTGCGCAGCAAAACATAACACGCCGGCGCAAAGAATAATGGTTAGAGCTCTGAATTTTACCATGCATTGTAATATAGAAAAAATTTCCTTTATCTGCTTAGCTGTCATAACTATCATTGCCATAATACAATCTCCTTTCTTTTCTGCTTGCATAACGAACAGAAATTAACCTTCTTTTTAAAAAACCACGAAGTGTGAAACATACCGATAAAATAACTCCACGAACATTACCTATCGCTATATAACGACATTCTCCGTAGTCAAAACGCTCATCCTTTCGTATGAATCTCGCATTGTCCAAGAAAACTTTGCTTCCATCTTGCATATCAAGGTTTCTATGCTTTTTGGCATTACTAGCATCTTTGGTATCATCCCATTCATACCTATAAAACTTCTCTAAAATGTAATTTACAATATTTCCATAGGTCAGCACCTAACAACCCTATTATACTTTGGGCGGCCAAGTAGCCAATTAAAAAGTCTTGTGAATAAGCCGTCTCGCTTAGGCGGCAAGTCCGGTATTTCCGGGGAGTCTTCGTCCATGTATGGCTCAATATCAGCATCCTGCAATGCTTTGATACGACGGAATTTTTCTTCGTCTATAGGAGCTTCCCTTATCTGCTTAGCAGTCATAACTATCATTGCCATAAGTATAATATACAAAACGTCTGAACCATGATTCACTTGATACTTGCCTGCTACTCATAACTATCATTGCCATAATACAATCTCCTTTCTTTTCTGCTTGCATAACGAACAGAAATTAACCTTCTCTTAAAAAAACCACGAAGTGTGAAACATACCGATAAGATCATTCCATCAACATTGCCTATCGCTATATAACGACATTCTCCGTAGTCAAAACGCTCATCCTTTCGTATGAATCTCGCATTGTCCAAGAAAACTTCACTTCCATCTTGCATATCAAGGTTTCTATGCTTTTTGGCATTACTAGCATCCTTGGTATCATCCCATTCATACCTATAAAACTTCTCTAAAATGTAATTTACAATATTTCCATAGGTCAGCACCTAACAACCCTATTATACTTTGGGCGGCCAAGTAGCCAATTAAAAAATCTTGTGAATAAGCCGTCTCGCTTAGGCGGCAAGTCCGGTATTTCCGGGGAGTCTTCGTCCATGTATGGCTCAATATCAGCATCCTGCAATGCTTTGATACAACGGATTTTCTCCGGGTCTCTAGGACATTGCTTCCTCATCTGCCTTATCTGCTTAGCAGTCATAACTATCATTGCCATAAGTATAATATACAAAACGTCTGAACCACGATTTTCAGGATTAAAGGATTTACAGGATTGTTGCGACACGACATTGTAGAGACGCAATGCATTGCGTCTCTACGGTGATATTTGCATATAATCAAGAAAATCCTAAAATCATGAAAATCAGGGTTCAGACGTTTTCCGATAACTCTCATAGGTCGCACCTATCTGCCATGAGAGTGTCATTAAAAAACAATCAATAACAATCCTTACTCATTGCCTTTACATGATATAGTCTTTCCAGTCGGCACAATTACTGTAACTACAGTTGTTCCATCACATGTTAGTCCTAGAGGTTCTTTTTTTGCTTCCCAACAATTTGACAATGTTAAATTTAACGGATTTCCATTTAAAGTTATGGTAATATCATAGTCACTTGCAGTACACGCACTTTGAGGCGCAGATGAAAGCTTACATGCAACAGATGATGAATGCCCCCATCCTCCTTTAGTACATTTAATTTTTTTACAACCAGCCGTTACATCCGTCCAACCACCATCTGTTTGATCTATCGAGATATCTGTACAATTTCCTGGATCTACAATCTGTGCACTACTTGAACTTGGCGTAACAATTACATTGTTTGAGCTACTTGAGCTATTGGAACTCTGAGTTGTATTGCTGGAACTTGAATTGTTGTTGCTGTTAGAACTGAGATTTACACTTGAAGAAGATGAAACTTCTGCGTCCGTTGAACTGGATGATTGCGAAGATGTTGGCGGCTTGTTGAGCACTTCACAAAGGTCATCGCTCTCCGTGGCTTCTCCACACTTATCTATAAATCCATTATCGCCGGTAAGATTGCCAAGCATACCAGTGCCAGGAGCAAGAATATCCTTGTATTCCGGAGTCCCACCCGACAAGTCAATCACATCTCCACTACCACAAGCTACTATAATAGCAAGGGACACAGCCAACGCTAAAAGCGCATAAAGATTCTTTTTCATAAAACTCTCATAAGTTGAATGTTCATATGTTATACGCAATATAGAAAATTAATTCACACAAAACAAGCCTCTAGGTCAGGCTCTCAGGGCAAACGCATCTAAAACTGCTCAAAAACCACCCCTAACAGCTAAAAAAATACTGCTTTTTCCGGAATATATCATGTTCCTGCCCAATACAAAATCAAAAGTATCAGTCTTTATGCGAAACTTAGGCTCCGCAAAAAACCTGTTCGGCTCAAACTCAGACCACGGATTGGGCTCCCCATCTTTAGCAAAACCTCCAGTCAAAAATATGCCATTACCCTGCCAATGCAAAGAAAAACCTCCAAAAACAAGACCATAACGATGCGAAGCATTATCCGGAGTCTGCCACTGCTCCTGATAACTACCCATTCCCATAGCAAACCTGTACCTATTGTCCAAAGCCGGATCATCATGGTTAAAACCGAAAATCTCATCCGGCAAAAAAATCTCTCCGGTACCGGCTCTGCGAAAATTTAACCCAAACTCCGTGCCGCCACTAACCGAAATATGCCTCGAAAGCGGATGCGCTATACCAAGCTTGCCCCAAGTAGAAGCATAAAGAGGCATGCTCTGACCAATGGAATTAACAGAAACTCCCTTCAAACCTCCGGAAAGCTCCGCCATAAAACCATCAGTCGCAAACCACCTGTCAAAACCATCACTCTGCCAAAGCCACCTGACATAAGGAAACATCGATACCACAGTGACAGGCTCGTATAAAACATCCGTTATAACATCTACATAATCCTCTTCTTCCTCATCCCAAAAAACATCATAAACAGGATTAGCAGATGCCCCGCTCGTAATCCTTCTGCGCTCAATTTCAACAGCTATCTGCAACCTCGACTTCTCAACGCCAAGAGCCACTCCACTCCCCCTTTCTTTCAGCACTCTGGCTTCATCGTAAATATTTTTCTGAAAATAAGAAGTTGGCTCATACTCAAAAATTTTCGACCTCACAAAGAAAACTCCGTCTCTGAAAAAAAACTGCTCAAAGCGCAAATCCAACTCCGCGCCTCTAGCTCCCTGCCCGTAAAAAGCGGTGAAATTCCAATTGTAACCGAACTGATTTATAAAACGAAAATTGATATTTCCGGCAACATTCGCTCCGAAAAGCGAACCGCCAAAACCATGCAAAGAAAGCGATAACTGCGGGTTGCTCTCAGCATTTATCTGCAAAAAAGATCCTGTATCCAAAACCAGTTTTATCTCCTGATAATAACCGTCTTCCTGCAACTCCATCAAAAAATTACGAACCGCCAAAAAAGCCGTATCATTGGGATTCCAAAAACTCTCCAAATGCCCCTGAATCTCCGAAGAAACGCTGTCAAAAACCGGGTGGTAAAGGAAGCGAGGAAGAGGAGGGTTAGTGAGTGGAGATCGAAGAGTGGGTAGTGGGGAATGGAATTGCGCTAATGCAGCTCTTTTTGTTTGCACAGCCCTAACTCCGGCTTCAAAAAGAGAATCGGGGTTTGGTTTTGAATGTGGGCGCAAAATCAGCAAAGTGGAATCCTGATTCCATAGCTTCTGCTGCCAGCGCTCGGCTGCACTGCCGCTTGTATCGCGCAAAGCCACAGGCGTGGACAATATGCGAGCGTTGCTTCCGGCCACCCACCGCCCATCGGCAACACTTGCCTCTTTAAACGCAATTTTAGAACCGATATCGGAACGCCAAAGGCATTCCTGAACCCTTAAGTCAAAAAAAACCTGCCCGAAATACGGTTTGCTGTCGCTGAGATTTTCCAGAACAGGCTTGTCGCCATCAGTATTCTTAATAATCCATCTTTTTTTCCACAAAACCGAAGACGGCATTTGCTGTGCGCGTGGCAGCGAATCCCAGGAATTAACAAGTTCCCTTATATGTGCCGCACTCCACCCTGCGCTCCACAAGGCCCCCGTAAAAGCTCCCCAATCAGCGCCTACAACCGTATCTATGGCAATCTGCAACCTCTCAATCTCGCTCAAAACACCCAAATGATATTGAATAGAAGGATAATCCCCTGCCATATAAAGAACCGTAGTTTTTTCGGCAAAAACATTTATACATAGCAAAAATATGCAAAAAAACAGGTTTCTCATGGGGTAAAGGTAGAAAAACCTTGACATGATATTAATTTTTTGCTATATTTACCCCCATGAAAGCAGGAATCCACCCGGAATATCGCAAAACTGTGTTTGTTGATGCTAACACAGGCAAAGAGTATTTAACTCGCAGCACAAAAATTTCTAACGAGAAGCGCACCATTAACGGCGAAGAATATCAAGTAATTTCTTTGGAAATAACCGCAGATACTCACCCGTTCTGGACCGGCAAAATGCACCATTTGGACACCGCAGGCCGCATAGATCGCTTCAACAAACGTTTTGGTGGCCAGATAGTCGGCGGAAAGCGCAAAACCGCCCGCAAAGCTACTACTACAACGGAAGAAGCCGAAGAAACTTAAAAATACCCTTGACAAAGAAGAGTTAAATTTCTATCTTTGTCAGGAACTCCGCGGGAATAGCTCAGTTGGTAGAGCATAACCTTGCCAAGGTTAGGGTCGGGGGTTCGAGTCTCCTTTCC
>JGI24695J34938_10001245_pt1 | contig 22388 bp, 15 predicted proteins | sample TergutCo191P3_FD_34938 | JGI IMG/M metagenome (IMG submission 34938)
AGACTGCTTAATTTTTTTAAGCACTCTTCTTCATCAAAAAATCCTTTCTGTTTCATATTTCCATTATATCATGTTTTTTGTTCATTTGTTTTAGTTTTTAGAGATTCCCCTATTTTAGAAACCGCGAATTCAAAATAATACTCTGTAATTTTTCCGCTTAATGAATAATCAACTTTGTTTAAAAATAATTTTAACAAATTAATAAATTCTTCGGGTTTACCGTCAAGAAGCGATAGAACAAACCGCCAATAGGCATTTTTCTTCTTGCCATTTTTCCTAAATTAATATCTAATCTGATTAATCAGAACCTGCCGCCGCCGAAACATGCTGTCAGACCCTCCCAAAATAACGCTTCATGCTATCATACCCCGCTTCTTTTTACAATAGTAACTAAAGTTTTAAAGAAAATTGAAATATCCAGAAAGAAAGACATATTTTTAATATAATACAGGTCGTTCTGAAGTTTCTTGTATGTATCTTCTTTTGAAGGTGAATGGTATTCGCCTGAAACCTGATCCCAGCCTGAAAGACCCGGCTTTACAAGAAGGCGCTGACGGTAGAATGGAATCTCGCGTTCAAGTTCTCGAATCAATTCCGGGCGCTCGGGGCGCGGACCTATAAAACTCATTTCGGATTTAATCACATTGAGGAATTGAGGTATTTCATCTATGCGTGATTTTCTTAAAATGTTTCCCATTTTTGTTATTCTGTAATCATTATATTCAGTAGGTTTGAACTCATTATCTTTTATTCTCATTGTACGGAATTTAGTAACAGAAAATATCTGCCCAAGATACCCCACGCGTACCTGTTTAAAAAAAGCTGATCCCGGACTTTCGATCCTGATTATTAAAATAATAAATGGCCAGAATGGCAGAGATATTATCAGAAGAATTAACGCCATCAATATATCCAAAAATCTTTTGAATAACGCGTAAATTTTCTTTGATTGAAGATGCAGCTTTGTAAGAAACCACTGTTCATTAACTTCGTCCAGGGGAATCTTTCGCATAATTATTTCATAAAAATCCGCAAGATTAATAAAAGTTACATGTCTGTGTAAGAGCTCAAACAATACTTCCTGTGTTGTACTTGGAAGGTTTTCCTTGTCAGCGGTTACAACAATTTGAATTTTATTCTTTTTAATTTCTTCAATAAACAAAGATGAATTATTAATAACAGGAACATCATCAATTTTTGAAAATGAATCGTCGTCCGTGTACACAAATGATACATTATAACTCATATAAGAGAATTTGTTCATGTTATCTAATAATTCTATAACTGTATCATTAATCCCAACAAAGGCAATTTCCATTTTCGCGTAATATTTTAACGCAATTCTGCTATAAACCCAGCGCCAAAGCGCGATTAATAAAGTGACAATACCTGAATGAATTAACAATATTGTCTTAGGAAGAAGACGGGCGTTTAAATTAAGATAGAAGAAAGCAAAACCCAGAAGCGTACAGAAAAAAGCTGCTATAGAAATATACGCAATTGCTTTAAAACCTGTATAAGGTAATTCCATTGAATAAAGCCCCGCTGTATACAGGCAAATTATCCATGACATTATAATTGGAATAAAAATTAAAAAGTGCTGATAAAACCATTTATATGAAGGAACCGACAACCCCCGGATCCAAAGACTAAGATAAACTGCGGCTGTAATTAATATGATATCTATCAGAGCTATAAAAAATTGGTATTTCTTGCGGGAGAGATTCATAAATATTTATTTCTTAATAAAAAATAAAAAAATCCAAGTATGTTTAATGGTATCATCCTAACAGGAACACGTAAGAACATAATAAAATAATATTCATATAAAGAAAGAAAACCGCGCTCTTTCTGAATTTTAAAAAATAATATTTCTTTCTTTGCGTATCCAATGCCATGCCGCCGGTCAATCATATTATTTCCAATTCTTACATTAACCAATACATCAGGAATATTACTAATCATGTATTTTGCCTGCGTAAGTTTTATCCATAAATCGTAATCCTCAAAATATGATAACATTGAACTATAACCGCCGACAGAAATTACCGCCTTCTTTTTAAATATTACTGCCATATGATTAAAAGCATTTCGATACTTCAAATATCTTATTATTTTCTTATATTCCAAGGGGACTTTTCTAATATTAATATTTTTATTAATTTTATTAATAAATTCATTTATATAACCAGATAATAGTACAATATCAGGATTTTTTTCCATGAATTCAATTTGTTTTTCAAATCGATTTGGCAATGAAATATCATCTGTATCCATCCTTGCAACCAGTTCATATTTACATTGTTTTAAACCTTCATTAAGAGCGGCGCCTAATCCAACATTCACAGGCAGTTCAACTAATGTCAGATAATCATTTAATTTAATTTTCCATACGTTTATGCAATTATCCAGTTCTTCCGTAAGAGGACCGTCTTTTACCAAAACTATTTGATCCGGTTTCAGAGTCTGTTGATCCCAAATGCTGAATAACGCTTCATTTAAATATTGAGATTTTTCTTTTAAATAAACTGACATTAATACAGAAAAACTCATTTACTTTTCATTTCCATATCTTTGTTAAATTATGCTTCGCACTTCCACTCGCCGATATTGCGTTTCTCGCTGTTAAATATTACGCCGACTTTAAACATTTTTTTACCGCTTCCCTGCCAGGGCAGGGTATATTCTTTTGTGTTAATCTGCGCCAGAGCTTCTTCGGCTGGTTTATCCATTTTAAATTCAAAACAATAAACGAAATTTTTAGTCTCAACAAGCGTATCAATTCTGCCCGCCGCGATTCTTACCTCGGAACGGCAGTTGAGACCGAATACCGAAAAAATTAAATGAATCGCGGTTTGGAAGTAGTTTTCCGTCTCTTTGATTATATCGTACGGTATTGACGCGAAAAGCTGCCTAAGAGCGTCTATCGCGCCTTCTATGTCGCCGTCCATTAAAGCGTCCGGCAGTTTTAAAACAGGCGCGTTCGCGTTGATGTCAGGAACTCCCAAATATTGCTTTATCAGCGATTTTGAAAAAGAGGAACTGACTTCCAAATTGGGGTAATCAAGCGTAAAACGGTTTCTCTCTTCATTGTAATCTGATATGGTAAGATACCCGCTCTGATACAGCACCGTCGCGGCGTCCATATTTTCTATGTCATACACGCGAAAACTTTCATAACCTATCTGCAAATTTTTAAGACCGATGATATTTATTTTCTGTTTACTGATCAAATTTATCAAAAATGATGGAGAGCCTGTTTCGTACCAATAAGGCAGGAATTTCCCATTCTTGTTAAAATGATTCAACAAACCAAACGGATTATAGACCTTCTTTGAAGCTTCAGAAAACCGGTACCCGTTATAAAAACGCCGCAATTCATCAAGATATACTTCCCTGCTCTTTCCGTTTTCTTTTAAAATCTCCGCTATTTCAGGCTCAAAGTTCTGCTCAACTTCTTCCTGTGTTAAGCCGCAAATGTCCGCATAACGCGGGTCAAGCGTTAAATCGTTCAGGTTATTCAAATCAGAAAATATACTGACATGCGAGAACTTTGTCACACCTGTTAAAAAAACAAATCTAAGATACGCGTCATAAGATTTGAGGACGCCGTAAAATCCTTTTAGTTCTTTCCTTATCTGTTCATGGAGCGGCTGCTGGTCAATAGTCTCAAGCAGCGGTTTATCGTATTCATCTATTAACACTACCGCTTTTTCCCCTGTTTTTTTGCAGGAGCTTTCTATTAAATTTGCAAATTGGGTTATAGCATCTTCATCATCAAGATATACATCACATTTTTTTGCTTCTCTTCTTAATTCACGAATAAACGTAGAATGAAGCGTTTCAACTCCGTTTGAATATACGCCGGCATTCAAATCCAGTCTGATAACCGGATGTTTTTTCCATTCCCACTCAAGTGAATCGACAGCTAACGCCGGGTATCCGGCGATTTCTTTGAACAATCCACGGCGTCCTTCAAAAACAGCGTCTAAGGTTGAGCATAATAAAGATTTGCCAAAGCGCCGGGGACGTGAGAGGAAAAACGCTTGGCCGGATCCGGAAATTAATCGATGAATACAAGCTGTTTTGTCTATATAACAAAAACCTTCTTCCCGTATTTTGGTAAAATCCTGTATGCCTATTGGCAAACGTCTTTTCATTTAAATACTTCCTGTATATTTGCTGTAAATATCCTGATATTTTTTTGACATTATCCCGGCGCTAAAATAGTGTTCAATGGTTTCATTTGAGGCTTTACGCATTTCGTTTCTATCAGATTTTATTATGCTTTTAATTTTATTTGAAAAATCGGTGTTATTGCCCAGCTCATAGCACAACCCGGCGTTAACTGTTTTATTGATAATCTCTTTGTGCGGCTCAATATCGGATAGCAGAACAGGCAGCCCGCAAGCCATTGCCTCCAATACCGAATTGGGCAGTCCTTCTGAAAGTGACGCAGATAAATAATAATCACCGCATTTTAAATAATCTGCGGTATTATCTATCTGTCCAATAATGTGAATATTATTTATTTCGCTGCTAATTATATTACATTTTTCCAGAAGATTTCCCGATCCAATAAAGACCAAATGCATATCATTGTTTAATCCGTATTCTTTCTTCCACTGTTCCAGAATAAACATTGGATCTTTTCGTTCTGTTAAATGTCCTGAACTGATAAATATAATTCCATTTAATGGTAAATTCAGTTTTTCCCGCAATTTTTTCTTTTCACTATCGTTTATTGAAAAGTATGTATCTGTATCTACTCCATTTTGAATAGTTAACGCATCATTAATCTTATATTTTTTTTTAAGGTTATCTGTTACCGCGTCAGATACTCCGATACAGGTAATTTTTTTTAACGCATTTATATGCTTATTGCACATGAAACTTCCGGAAATATAACCATAAGTCATTTTATAATCAATTTGAGGTATATTACGAATGGTCGCAATTCTTGGAACATTTAACGCCATTTTTGAAGAAATTAAATCTCCACGAATTCCTTGTGTATGTATTAGATCTGGTCTTATTTCAGAAAGCAACGATTTTATCACTTTACCGGCTTTAAAAAAACCTTGTAATCGTGATAATCCCAATGAATAAAGATTAACTCCAAGCGCTTCATAATCACTCCAGCGGCTGTCTTTTGGTTCGGGAGAAAATGTAATTAAATGAGGCTCAAATTCATTTTTATCCAGATATTTTATTATATTATAAAGCTGATTTGTAGGACCGCTTCTTTTTAGAGTGCTGACGATGTACAGGATTCTTTTCATATCGAATCTAGATTCTTGCTTATATCACTTTTAATTTCAACATGTCACCAAACTTTTAATCCCATTCAACAGGCACAAATCGTAAAAGTCCTGCCTGTGGATGAAAAGTGAGATTAAAAATTCATTACCTATTGTTTCCGCAATATATTTTCTAACTTCGTATTTATCTACCAATTGCGTATAAAGAGGATTACGGTCATATAATTATAACCATTGTATTTTTTATACTTATGTACATTTATCAATTAACTCAGTTATTTGGTTATCTATTTTAAAATGAATCGGGAAATCAAGAATTTCGGATTTAACCAGCTTCATATATAATCTACTTTTAATTATTGTTAATACCTGTTGATTGTTATCAACTAAAAAACCCGACTTGCCATCAGATATTGCCTCTACAGTACCAGTACTATTGCGTCCGATTGCCGGAGTTCCACATGACTGCGCTTCAATATAAACCAACCCAAATGATTCAAAATCTGAGAGCAGCCAAAAAATATCTGCATTTGAATAAAATATCCTTAATTCATCACGCTTTTTTGGCCCAGAAAAAATTATCCTGTCTGAAAGTCCATTATCAATTGCTAAAGATTGAAGCGTCCCCAGATATTCTCCGCTTCCAACAATAATCCAAAATAAATTTTCCCCTTTTTTACATAAATTTTTAAATATGCAGAATTTATCATAATATCCCTTGCTTTCATTAATTCTGCTTACAGATAATAATACAATGGCATCATCCGGTATTTGCATATTCTTTTTAAAATTCTTGTCCTTTTCAGGGAAGAAAAACTGTAAATCAATACCGGCATAACTTACAAATATTTTATCCTTCAGTTCAATTTGGTTTGTTCGCAAAAAAAATATATCTTTCATATAATTACTGACCGCACATAATTTTTTACATCGTTTTAAAGATTTTATATAAACCGGTTTAAATAACGATAATATATGAGTAATTTTGGGTTTATTGATAACTAGCCCTAATGTATCTCCATGAAGAAAAATAATTGATTTTGAGAATATTTGTGAAGAAAAAAAAAGTCCTGCGACATAAGCAGACGCCGGGTCATTTAGAAATATTAAATCAAAAGAATAAAAATCTACGGCTTTTCGATAAGATAGAAACCAAAACTTTGAGAATACTGATACTTCAATAATTTTATAACAGCCGTCAGCAATTGAATTCTGGCGTTTTCTGGTAAGTACCGTTACCTCATGTCCAATATTAGACAGCGCGCGGGCATTCTGCATTGCAACAACTCCAGCGCCGCCAATCTGAGGAGGAAACTCATGTGAGAATATCAGGATTTTAATTTACCGGATTCCTTCATGGAAATTACATTATTTAACTTACACAAATTTTTAAGATTCTTAATAATAGCTGATACCCGCTCCCAATTTATTTCTATATCTATTACAGATATATCTGCATTAATAAACCTGTTTTTTATTTCAAATAATTCAAATAAAGAATCCAATCGAGTATTTTTATTAATAAGGTTTTTTGCAAGAGGTATAACAGCAAATTGTTTTTGAAAAAGAATGGAAAACACTGAACAATGAAAGGAATTTGTTATAACATATTCGGCATGTTCAAGTAAATAAATCCATTCCGGTATTGTGGCATAATACTTTTCATATTTATCATGCTGTGAACTTCCGGTTATATATATTACTTCCAGTTTTTTTTGTTTTACCCAATCATAAATATTTTGTATTGAAAACTTACTTTCAAATCCTAAAATATATAAAAAACAATATGATTTATCTGGTTTTATTATTGTTTTATCTTTATACAAATTACGATATTTTTCTATGTCCAACAGGATAGTAGGATCCGGAACCCATTCTGCATTATCAACGCCGCATTGTTTGCATATAGCTAATCCCGATTTTTCACGCACGGAAATATAATCAAAATTTTGCAATAATGGAGTTATTTTTTTTATATATCTATTATCTAATTTATCTTTTCCAAAACTTGCCGCATAAGAAATTCGTTTAATATTTGAATCTCCAAAATCAAGAAAATATGCCCGTATAGATGAATTATTCTGAAGACTCCATACCTGATCAGAACCTGTAATATACATATCCGCATCAGGAGGATTTTTTTTTAATTCTTCGTATGAATAATATATCCTTTCAGAACAGCAAATATGCTCATTTCTAAAATTTTCAAATTCTCGATTATATTTTAACTGTTCGCGTTTTGATAAATACTTTTTGATCTTTACTTTTATATATGCGATAAGTTTAACTGGATTAAAAACCATTAGTATTCTTGACAGTAAATATCTGTTTTGATCTTTTCTTGAATCATAACGGATCAAATAAGCATCATGTCCGGCACATCGCAAATACTTCTGTAAGGCGTAACACTGCAATAGCTGGCCATAATTGTCGTTTGACCACCAAAAAGTCATTATACCTATTTTCATTTTAATTTCCGATATACTCTGCGAGTTATTGAAATTATCTTTTTAAAGAGAGAAATTCTTGCGTACTTTCTAACCAGCTCGTCATACGGAATAATATCTATATTTTCCATGAATTTGTCCCGACTAACCGGCTTAACAACAGAACGAAATGCTGCGGAATTACATTGTATTGACTTTTTGCAATCAACTTCCATATAGTTAGTATTGAATTTTATTTTATCAAATAATACTTTTCCTTTTGGCGATTGCAGTAAAATTAAAGAAGTTCCTTTATCATCGAACATTTCAGGAGCAATATTTTGAACACCCCAAAAGTCAGCAATTGTTATATCAGAATTTCTATTTATAGTTTTAAAACCGCATTGGTAACAAGAAGAGCGCAAGCATAAATATTTATGAAATGTCCGTAAAAATAAATCTTTACTAAAATTTTCACAATATTCTGTTTTGTCAGCAAAACCAAAAAAAACAGAAAACTGCATCCATCCGCAGTTCTTGCGCCTGAATTCAATGCTCTGGGTTTTACTTTTAGCAATCTTCTCTCTAAACTCAATATATTTTTTCCAGTTTTTCGGCGAAGGAACACCGAGACAAATAATATCAATATAAAATAAATTTTCATAATCTTTTTGTAAATAAGATTTTAAACCGCCAATCTGACAGGGAGTTCCGGTAAATAAAACTTTCCTTCCGTTTTCTAAAAACTTTTTTACATTTTTATAAGAGTTACCAACTGTACTTTGCACATACTTTGAACCACGAAACGCCTCAAGTCCATCTATTGTTTCCGTATAATCGTGTATAACTTCCCAATTTTCGTTAAACTTTGCTCCAAAAATAACTCCGCCTTCACTTATAATTAGTTCGGCGAGAAGAGTAAAAACGCCGCCGCTTGAACTTTGCAGACGAATCTTTTCGTTTTTATTAATAACCGCAAATGCTTCAGGTATTTCAGGCTCACCGGTTAGCTCTATTTGTGATTTATTAATTGGACAAATATTTTGACATAACCCGCAATTATCGCAGTTTTTATCGTCAATTATTGGAAATAGAAAGCCTTCATCGTTTTGTTCCATTGTTATACAATTTTTCGGACAAATGGAGAAACAAGCATGGCAACAGTTACAAAGTTTTATATTTTTAATAATTTTCATATATATAAATTTTTCTTTTTAGAAATTTTATAGCGCGTTTTAGTAAATCAACAAAAAAAACTACAAATCCCAAATAATTCTGCGAAAGTATATATTTAAATTTATATTTTTTTGCTTTTCCTTTATCTTCAGACAGGATCTTATTATAGTATATAGAGCAATCATTTTTTTGTTTATACTGAAAGGCTTTCAAAAACCTTAAAATATTAAATATTATTGAAACATTTTTTATGTATATCTCTTTAACATCAGATGGCATTTCTTTTAATGACAATATAGTATTCTTTAAAATATTCTCGAGAAATACATAACGCCTGTTAATAAACCAATCATAGCTTCGTTTTTTCCTTGAAACACTATCTTTTCTTGATAATATATTGTAAATAAATTTCTTAATGGTAATGCTTTTATATTTATATAAAGAAGGAATTAATAACGGTAAATTTTGTCCTCCTCCATAATTTTCGTTAATTCCCAAATAAAAAATATCTTTATCAGGATAATTACAGAACAAGTGCTCTGTTTTTATCATATACGCTCCCGGCGGAAACCAGAAATATTTTTTTGAATCTATCATGTCTATACAGGAATCAAATAAATTATCAGGATATTCTTTTCTTTTTCCTCCATTTGTACCTATAACTTTAAAATTCTTTTCATCAATAATATATTGTAAACCTCTGACAAATCCAACATTATCAGGTGAATTTTCAAAAGTATAAACAAGTTGTTCTATAGCGTCATCTGTTGCGTACCAATCATCCGCATCAGGCCAAACAAAATATTTTCCGTCTATATATTTCAAACCAGTATTAATAGCGCATGGCGCTCCTTTGTTCTCCTGGTATATATATTTAAGTTTTTTACCAGTTTTTTCAAATTTCTCTATATACTTTTCAATAATCTCTTTTGAATTATCTGTTGATCCATCATCTATAACAAACATTTCGATATTTTGATATGTCTGGCTCAAAACTGAATCAAGTAATCTGTGTATGTATTTCCCGCAATTATATGATGGTGTGATTATACTGACAAGTTGATTCATTTGTTCTTTTTCTATATTATTATAATTATTAATTACTTTTTCAGGTAATTCTATAAAATCCCTTAATTTATTTAAAAATTCCTGTACATAATATGTTACAAATCCTCCTGCGAGCGTTAATGTTATCTCTCCGAACATGGGAGTTTTGTCCATCTCGAATAAATCAATCCTTACAAACGGAACTCCTTCTGACAATAATTATTTAACGATAATACATGGTTTTATATCCCAATAATACTCACCGTTATTTACGCCGTATTTTTAAAAATAATTTTTTAAAATGTTTACATACTTCTTAATTTGTAATTATAGTATATTATTTATTTGCCAAAGCCCCATTGATTTGTTTTCAAATTTAATACATTTTTCGATTAATAAATATTCTGGCACAGGAAAATTAAACGGCGCGTCTTGTAAATTCAAAGGTCTCCATTTCCCGGTTATTATATCATGATTATCATGATATTCTTCAAATGTTGTTGTCATTAAATATTTACATCCGGATTTTTTAATATTATTAATGGCCTTAAGAATATCATTATATGATAAATGAACAAAACAATCCCTGACAAAAATTAAATCCTTATTTGGCAATTCATCGGTGATAATGTTTAATTTTTTAAATTCTTTATTATTTAAACTATATTTTGATATATTATCAGAAATTAGTTCATTAACAATATCTCCTCCAAGATATTCGACGGCGGATAAATCAACTTCTTTCATCCAATTAAAATCACCGCAGGGAATATCAAGTACGCTTTTTATATTATATAATTTAAATAGTTTTGGCAGTTCCATAATAAGCGTTTTTGTTTGATTAATTTCCGAACCAGCGCCTGACACGCTTTCTAAACTACCCCATATATTTTTTCTTTTTATTTCTGTAAAGATATTTTCTATTTGCATTTTTTCTAATCTTTTATCTTTAGCTTTATGAAAAATATTTATTAAAATCTTTGGCGTAAATTTTTTTAATATGCTCTTCAACCAGTCAGGAATTTTCTTCATTATTTTTTCAAACGTTTTATTATTTTTTTCTATACCAATATAAATTTTACAATTATATATCTGCGGCTATATGTTACTGTAAAAATTGTAAATCTCATTATTTGAGAAAGTCCTCTAAACGCCGACAACAGTTATCTTCCCTTCAGGAAAGTCTTCTTCCTGCCAGTATATTTTTTCATCCCATGAAAGATTTTTGGCATCTTCACGTCGATCAAAAATAATCAAATACGAAGGCGCTTTGGGATCTGTCCTGTCTCTGTAAACGGAAATTTGGCGTAAGCCTTCCTCCCGGACATTTTCAGGTTTATTACGTTGATAAACAAGTTTAATTTCAATTATGTACTTCATTTTTTTATATTCAATAAGTAAATCCATCCGTCCGCGGCCGGCAGCAGCCTCACGATCAATTCTGCCGCCGCCGTTCAATATTCGTTGTAAAAAAGCCAAAAGCAGAAGGTGGGGGAACGCTTCAGTATGATTGGATTTTTCTTCCCAAATCTCTGAATTATTCCGCCAAAAGTTCTGGAATTCTTTCAACATGTTATCCATATCCAGCGAGCCGTCCGCATTCTGCCATTGCCATGAAGAAGGAGGAGGAAGATTATCATGAAATTTTGAATTTAAAAAGCGTGTTAATATCTCTTCATAAATAGGATTTGATATTGTAAAACCGGTTTCCGTATTCCATTTTATCAGACCTAAATCCATCGCAAGCTCTACATCAGGATTAGTACGTCCCATTTCCAAATCAATATTACCTGTTAGAATAATTTCTATTACTTTCTTTATCCGCGGATCACGCAGCCTGACTCCCAAAGCGTCAAGATGCGTTTCCCGTCCCTGAATCATTTGTTCTCTTGCCGCAAGGATATGATCAATTGTGATGGTTTCATAATTGTCTTCTTTTAAAATACGCATGGTCGCTCGTTGAAATAATGAATTTACAATCCAGGGCTGTCCCCATGATTGTTCATATACATAATCAATCGCTTCCGCCGTAATTTTCTGTCCTGTTTCCTCTGTCCGCTGCCCGAAAAGAGCGAAAACATCATCTTTAGAAAAATTTGATAAAAAAACAGAATCGCTTTTAATATTAAACGGCGATCCCGGATTAGGCGCAATACCGTCTTTCGCCTCTGTTATATAGTCCCTTAAATCCCTCATGCCAACTAATGCGATGGAGACAGGAAATACACCAGGTTTTCTTATGGCAAAACCGCCGCGTAATTGACGGAGAACGCCAATAAGAGGATCAGCTTCCAGAACATCGGTTTCATCAAAGAGTACAATTAAAGGTTTGGGAGATACCATTTCCGCCCATGTTTGCATTGTCTTATGAAGTAAAAAATCTGAATTATCAAAAAGCAATTCAGGTGCCGGAAGTCCTGCTTCCTGTGAATACGCGCATACTGCTTTATTAATAGTTCTCATAACTTCAGCCCGGTCATTTATACCCTGACAGCTTTCAAGACTCACATAACAGGCGACAGCTTTATCATCAGCGTTAATTTCACGCGCCCATGCCCTAAGGAATGTAGTTTTTCCTGTCTGCCTTGGCGCGTGCAGAACCCAATAGAGATTATCCCTTATGTATCTGTCAAGTTGCGCTCCAACCAGCCGATCAGCGGGAGGGAGCATATAATGATCCCATGGATAGCAGGGTCCTGTTGTATTAAAAAAACGCACATCGCGTTTGACTGGGTATGTTATCAAAACTTTAATTTTCCTTTAATTTTCTTTATCAATTTTTTACCCAATATTTTTTTTATAATCATATATACCGTCCATTTTATATCTGTCAAAATCAAACTTACAAATAAACAATTTTTTAGTGATTTCGCTTGCAACATCTGACATCGTGGCAGTAAAGATAAATACTTTTCGTCAGACTGAATCCTTCCATTCTGTCGTTTCAACAATCCACGAATTCTCCATAATTGCTCTCCCAATAAGTCGATATCCAAATTGCTTAACATATCCTCAGCAATTGTTAAATAACTGGAAATTGACGGGAGTAAATTCGGATTCCTCATAATGCTATCAGGCAAAATATACCTAATATAACAATACTCATCTGTAAAAGCGAAACTTTTAACACTTTTAATCATAAAAAAAAGCCAATGAAAATCTTCATGTATGATACCGGGTTTAAAAAACAAATTATTATTTGTAATAAATTTATTAGAAATAAGTTTATTCCATGCATTTACAGGTAAATGCATGGAATGAATTTTTTTTATTTTTTTATTTCCGCTTATAAATTCCGGCAACTTCCCTTTCAGTTCATAACGATCATTTTCTTCTTTTGGATATTGACATACGTTTCCCTGTACAATATCAACACCCGGATACTTTTCAACAAGCGCTATAAGTGAACTTATACAGTTCTCGGTAATTTCATCATCACTGTCTAAAAAATAAATATACTCGCCATTTGAATCTTTAATTCCGGTATTTCTGGCAACAGAAAGCCCGCCGTTTTGCTCATGTTTAATTAACGAAAACTTAATGATCCCTTTATAATTTCTTATTAAACTCTCCGCCAAATCAAGTGAACCGTCAGTTGAGCAGTCCTCAACGATTATACACTCAATGTTTTTGTAGGTTTGCCTGATAACTGAATTAAAGCACCGCTCAAAATATTTCTCTTTATTATATAACGGAATAATTATTGATACTAAAATGTTATTTTTAATTTTTACCTCATTTTCATAGAACTAAGGAAACATCACGCATAAAACTCCGCATCATCAAGATTTGTCAGCCATGTTTCAAAGAAACAACTGTTTTTACCATAAGAATTATTAACAAGGGTAAATGGCTTATGCAGGAGACAACATAAAATAGCGGCATGTAATCGAGTGGCAAAAACTTTATCATATTTATCTACAAACGTTACGCCTTTTTTTATCATATCGCTCTTAAAAAAATAGTAAGCGTATATATCTATAATTCCCAAAACACAGGATACTTTTGATTTTAACTGCCATAACATACGTAATATAAAAAAAGACATCGGATGTTTAACAATAGTAATCCAATCAGAGATGTCTATATTGTTCTGGGGAATATGAGAATAATCAATACCATTATTATATTCTTTATCATTACGTTTTAAAAACAAATCCTTACCTGTATTTTTTACTTTTGGTTTTTGATATTTTTGTAATTCATCATAAGGAATATAAAAAGCCATATCTGGAACCAATAATACTGTATTTGAACAAAAATATTGCTTTAATGTTTCATAGGACCTGTTATCTCTTGCGCATAAAATTAAATTTTTATGCCGATTGAATAAGTCAGCATCGGACAACAGCTTCTCCTTATCAGAATAAAAAACAGTCTGCGGTAATATTATTATTTTATTGTCAGGACAATCTTTTATTATTTTTCGCCAAGTTTTTGGAGCGCTCTCCCATGTATCGCCAAAACTCCCTCCGCCATTTAATAGAATTATTACATCCGGATTTATGCGTTTCCGGTTAAATTCCAGTGTTGGCGCTCTATACACGCATTTCACACCAAGTTCTTTTAAAAAACACTCAACACCCTGCCATATAAGAAAATCACCAACATTTATATGTCGATATGGTAAACTCAACAAACAACAATCACCTATGATATAAGGAGATAATTTTTCCTTAATTGTTTTTCTTAGCTCATTGTTCTTTGTTTCAAAGTCCATTCACGATTTTCCTTTGGCCAAATAAGTCGTTTTATTTTATTTTTGGCGCGAGCAGGTAGTGATTTAAAATTATTACATAAATTATTAATTTTTCTTTTTCTTAAAATTAAACGTTTCTCTTTATCGGAAATTTGAATATTGTTTTCTGATAATTTTTGAGATAAAATATTTTTTATTTTATTACTACCATAATTATTATTCCTAAATAAAACAGTTGCCAAAGATGGAAAGTCAAGAGCAGGAATACAACCTAAAGTCAGAAAATAATTTGCATTTACACAATATCGAGACCGGCACATTCCTATTACTTCAAATTTTATCGGTTTATTTTCATCTTTAAAAATATCAACTGCTTCTTTTCCAAAAGCATGACAAGGTTGAAGCAGACCATTACTTAGATTTAATTTCCCTGACCAATCTCCTGCATAACAAAAATCGGTCCTTTTTACCCCAAAATTTTTTACAGATATATCAAATAGCGGAGAGTCAAATCTTTTTCCATGCTCTATATATTCCTTAAAAGGCAGTTTTGTATGCGGTATTAACGATTCCTTGTCAGAAAGACGTGTTATAATTGATTGCGGAATTTCTCCTGTCTCTTTTAGACAAATTTCTTTTATTTCATCAATAAGAGGAATATAATCATCATACAAATTTAACCTAATGGCATATGAAGCACCCATTTCCTTTACAAGAAGAATATTATTAAAAAAAACTTTTAATAAATCTCTTCTCTTCAATTCAATATAATGCAGAGAAAAAACAAAATTTAAACATTCCAAAAAAACATTGGGAAAAAGAGATATTTTTTTGAACATTGCCGTAATTGTCCCGTTTGTCGTAATAGATACAAAATGACCATTTTTTAATAATTGAAATATTATTTCAGATAATTCATTTTGCATCATTGTTTCACCAGATCCGCAAATTACAAAAAAACATATACCTCCCAATCGCTGTTGAGTTAATGACTTCCCAATTTGTTCAGGAGAATATTTTAATTTTGCAAACTGTTGAGTCCTTGAATAATTATTTTCCGCACCTCGTTTTGCAATATAGCAATAATCACAAGAAAGATTGCATTTTGTTACTGGTAACCCACATTCAAAATATCGTTTAAGTTTCATATACTTTATTTTATAATATAAAAAATTTAAAATACCATCCATGCACAGCGGCAGTTACGTTGCGGACGCAATGCCTATGCCAAGCTGCATGCTGTTATATATGCCCGCTATCATGAAACGTCCGTTTAATACGCAAAACCTGACATATGGATCCAGAGATTCAAGATTGAGAATAAAATCGAGTACATTCCTTATATTATCAAATATCAAACTTGAATAATCTATATTAAAAAGGGTTTTCTCGACACTTGTGGGATAAGAAGCGCCCAATGATAAAAAAACAATATTTGGGATTATTGTCAGAGCGGATGTTATGGCATACCCGCATTTTGAACCAAAATAAAGCATTTTTGCTATTTCAATTTCTCCTCTTGCTTCCAGGGTGGCGGCAAGCATTAATAAAAAAAACGGAGAATATTTAAACCCGGAAAAAATATATGAATAATCCATCAGTTTTATTTTTCCTTTCATGGGTAAATATGCCAATGACGCCAAAAAATAACACGCTCCGTCCGCAGCGCCGAATAAAATCTGCAATTTGCTATCTTTGGTTTTTTTATCAAAATTATTAAAATAATGAATAGCCGCTTCTATCCATGCCGAAATACCTGCCAATATCTTAAAAATTGAATAAAAACTTTTAGCGTATTTTGATATATCCAAACCGCCCGCAACAAGAGCGCCGTTTTCCGTACCGGCTAGCTGCAGCTTTCCGATGTCAGAGAGAGTGTTAATTTTCATTATTATATTATATTCTTCTTCGTTTATTAACTTCTTTTGCGTTACAAGTTTATACACAAAATTCGCCATGAACGCGGTGCAAAAACATACTACATCCATAATGGAGAACCTCGGTATACCGATTAAATCTAAAAATTCCGTAACTGCCGGAAAATAAATATCTTTGTTTAAATATTCCTGAATCAGATCAATGGCTTTAATCGCAATATCTATTAAAATATTAATAATTTGACGGCCTATTTCAAGTACAGATATTGAAATAATTGAAATTAATTTCTTAAAAATAGTCTGCAGATCCATGCGCATTATGGCATCATCTTTAATAAATTCATTTTGAATTCTGGCGATTAATTCGTCAATAATCCGTTTATCCTGATCAAAAATATTTTTTAGGTAATCAATTAATTCCTTAAAATCATCTAAAATGGAATTTGATATTTCCGCGTTTGACATTATTTGTGAAATATTTCTGTCAGCTTCATGGAAATTATCCATTACAAGATCGCAAAAATAATCGCTCCTTACATCCTTCGCCTGATACTGCGCGTTATCATTTTTTATTTGGACGGGAGTTTTATTGCCTAATTCTCCTATATCCTGCAAGTCTCCAAAATTTTCAACAGCTTTAATAATTTCATCAATTCCTGCGGAAGCGTCATTTTTTAGCTGTCTAAGTCCATCTTTTGCTTCGTTCATGCAGATATTGATAAGTTTTTTCATTACTTCTTTGGTTTTAATAATATCATCCATATTAAAGATAAATTTTAAAAATTCAATTATTTTTTCTATTGCGACTTTAATCCATTCGAACACCTGAACGATACACGCCGCCACTTTCTGCGCGCAGTCAATAATAAATGACATTACCACTCCGCCGGTCTCTACAATAAAACGCCATGCTCCGTCTATTGCGCAGACTGTTACGCTATAAATTTTACCGGCAATTCCTTTCAAAAAGCTGAATACATCGCCGGGACTGAAGGGCGGAAAACCGGCATCCTGCGGGGCATTTAAAACATCAGCGTTATATGAAACCAAATAATCGTTCATGCTGCCAAACGCATACGGGACACTCTGGCTGGAAACATTTCCGTTATTAAAACTGATTCTTATGCCGTTAAACAAAGTATTTTCATTATTGTCTATTTGAGTCTTTATTTTTTTTAATGTTCCTATCGCCTCAGCTGTTATTTTCACGGTATTTTGATCGGCTGATGGCGGCACAAGAGGCTCACTGCTTCCCGACTGAGAAACAATTCTCGCGTTCTTTAATTTCTCTTTGGTATCGAGATCAAACAGTTTTTCCATCAGATGAGCTGATGAATCGATCTCGGCACTGACGCCGCCTGACTCCTGTACATGAAATATTACCGCGGACGGGGAATTGGCTTTCTGTAAAATTTTTATTTCTCCGTTTGCGTTAGCGGCAGCTTCAACAGGATTATCCTTGAAATGATATGAAACTCCGTTTACATAGGCTGCGCAGTGTTCTTTCGCTTTTAACAGAACTTTTTTTCCGGGTTGAGTATTTCCTGTCTCATCACATACAATAATCTTGGTCGTATGGGATAAAACCGGAACCGGTTTCCCGGCGGGAGCTTCAATGATTATTTTTTCAAAAAACCATATTCCATCAGGAGATTCCTGACCGATAATTCCATTATCGTCCGTCAGGTATCCAAACATCGCGTTCGTCGAGTCAGACGAGTCCCAAAAAGGATAAATATAACTCAAATCGTCTCTCATCTCCAGTACAGGGCTCCAGCTTTGCTTGTCGGTTATGGCGTCTTTTATTGTATGAACGTATACCAGCTGTTTGCTTTCATTTAACGCCCAAACATAAATATTTCCGCGGGATGTGAACGCGAAAAGCTGTTTTATATCATTGAAAAATGATGAAGATACAATCTCTATTGGGTCATCAAGATCATTTTGACCGTCATACGGGTAAAGACACAATTTTCCGCCTCCGCACGCGAAAAGGTGCGTACATGGCTTGTTTTCCACATGACATACTGCTATTGAGTCGGCTTCCTTCCATACATTCAATCTGACTGAAGTTGGCGCTATTTCCGGATCATATACATTGTAAGACGGCGTATATAAAAGCTGCCTGCTTCCGTCGTTACTGCCAAGAGTGTACATGCCGTCTACTTTTTGCCTGCCGGCTCTGCCCATACACATTATGGAGACAGCGTCGAAATTCGCCGGTAACGGATAAAAATGCCATAACGCGCCGATCTTTTCGTCAGGATTAATATAAAAACGTTCAATGTTCCCGTTTTTCCCTTTCATGGCGGCAATAATGACAAGAACGCCTCCGTAGCTTACAAGCTCCAGATTATCCATAGTATAAAGATTTCTTATATCATCCTCTATAGGAATTTCTTTCCATGATACCAGCGGGATATCAGGAGTCTGTGATATATAAAGATAATCTTTTCCGTCAGCAAACAGAGCGGCTGTCAGTATGTACATATCGCTGACAGGATCATGTTCTGCCGCGAAAGTTTTTATTTCCAGATTTTTGGCGCGGGAGTGCAAATTTCTTAAGGAATCGCAGAGTTTCATTCTTGTCCATGCGTATGCTCCTCCTGATGCCTCATAAGTCAGGTACAGTACGCCGTCATCTCCTATTGACAAGAACCCTTTAAAATTCTTTGTACATACGGAATGCATCTTTTTTTCGCTGTGTACAAAGCTGAATTTTTTGTAATTATCCAGCAATTCAGATGAAATTTTAAATTCTGTACTCATTTCTTTACCTTTTTTCCTTTTTATGGCTTCACATAATTGATGCTGAAACTCAAATCCGAACCGTTCGAAAAACAGGGATTTTTAAAAGAAAAAGTCTGATCGCCCGGCATTGCCCATAACGCGCCTGTGTTATATTTTGCCAGAAAACCGCCGCTGGTAAATTCTTTTGTTCTGGTAACATATTCTGTTACAAAACTTTTTACTTTATTGATCATGTCTTTTAAAGTGTATGCCGATATAAAATCGCTCCAGCCGTTATAATCGAAATCTGAATTATCATTGCCTTCTGTTACCGACGGAACGAATTTTAGAATGCCATAAGCGTCAACAGATACTTTCAGAGTATAATATAATGTTTTATCGAAGATATTTCCGCTTGATACGCCGCCTACGGCATTTAATTTAAGATAGATTTTTATATCACAGCTGCATTCAATGACAGCTTCGTTCCTGTCGCTCTGAAAAGTTTTAATGCGGCTTTCATTTGTATATTCAAGCGTAATATTTCCCCAAAGAGGAGGAAATACCCAATAACTGTCGCTGTAATCCTTTTTATTAAACCTGTAATAATTGTTATTAAATGAAACTTTATCCGAATTCGGCAATAATGATAATTTAAACTCAAAATCTGTAGGATTACATTTAATATGGCAATAAGGTGTAAAAATAAGTTTTGATACAATATCTAAAAATTCATTCTCCGCAAAATTTAAAATTCTTTTTTTATTAATCGTCATCGCGCCATGGATGCTGCTATAATCCTTTTCATCTACCCAATTCCATGTAAATGCCCTAAGATCCGCCGGAACCGGCCTGTTATCGCACATTACAAGATAGTTAAGAGTGTACAGTTTTTTCTTTTCCGGCGCGGGTTTTCCGTCTGCAAGATAGGGAGAAACATAAAACCTGAAATCGGTAGGCTTCATGATATACGGCTTGCTTCCTTTTGACGGTTTTACAGAATAGGCGAATACAACATCCCCCAGTTCCCTTAGTTTTTTGAAATATATATTGACAAATTTTCTCTGGACAGTATCCATAGCGCTCTCTGAAATCCCGGAAATATCAGGCGCATCCTGCAATGCTGTAGTATTTAAATCCAGAAAAAGCTGCTGTATGCTGAACATGGCGCCGGGATCAAGATTGATCAGTTTTTTCTTTATCTCTTCTGGAACCTTCTCGGAACTCACATCTACAAGACCCAAATCCACGTTAAATTTAAATGACCACAATTCCCCGCCCTGCTCTATTTTGGAAAATTCCAATTTTCTTTTGGCTCTGTTATAATCTGTCTGGATAATCTTGAATCCGTTAAAAAACATTTTATATTTTACTTTTGTATGATTTCCAGCCGCGCCCGTGTCAAAATCTAAAAAATATTCAATAGCGGAAGGGTTTATGTTATCAGGTATTCCAAACCCGGCTTTGAAAGCGCAGTTAAACATTTTTTCATCCGCTCTTTCAATCGCTTCCATTTGCTCATTGGTACGTTGTTTCTCGTCGGCGGGTATATCAAACAGTTTAAGTTCCTCAAATAAAACCCGCTCGCTGTCATTGGCTTCCTCAACAGTACTGGTATCATTTTTCTCATTGTATCTTGTAACATAATATTTTGTTACCGGTTTTACGGCTTTACCCATATTCATAACATACTCTTTCATGGTGGCATTTATCGCTCCCAGAGTAACGCTTACCACCATGTCGTAACCGTAATTCTCCAGATTGCTTTCTTTTGCCGCGCCGAAAACAGTATCTTCCGCTATTTCAAGTATTTTTTGATATATGGATTTATCGTAGTTTTCATTGTCATAACCGTCAATTTCTCCGCGGACAAGCATCCCGCTCTTTTCCAGAATTAACTTGTTCGCCTGTATTTCATTTTCATCTTTTACGCTTGAAACAAAATCATTTTTATTTCCCGATGCCAGACACGCGGCTCCAAATAATGCCTTTTTTACCTTCTGATCCTCAGAAGAAATTTCCATGGAATACTTTGAAGCATAACTGTAAGTTTCCATTAATAATTCATTTATCGTTTTTTCCGTCAAATTACTCTCTCTTTTAAAATTTCTATCATGCGCTAAAAAACAATCACTCCGCTTTTTGAGTTGGAGAAAGCTATCAATTCATGGGTAAAACTGTCGTGATGGAGCTGGCGTTCCTTAAACTGAACCTTGCTGGATTCATCGAGTCTTATTATTTCAGAATTTATCTTATTCATTCTCCGGCTTTCGCCATTGCCCTGAATTGCTCGCTGTTTTGAATCAGTTCCTTATATGTTCCGCTCGCCGTGATTGTTCCCTGCTTCATCAGATAAATTGTTTCACATTCTTGAATTGTCGTAAGACGGTGGGCGATGATGATAACCGTTTTTTTATGCATCAGGCCATGAATTGCGTCCATCACCGCGTCTTCTGTAATGGAATCAAGCGCGCTTGTTGCTTCATCCATAACCAGAATACCGGGATCGTGATATAAAGCTCTCGCTATGCCGATCCTCTGACGCTGGCCTCCGGAAAGACGTATTCCTTTCTCGCCTACAAAGGTATTATAACCATCTGGCAGCTCATTGACAATAAAATCATGCAAATTGGAAATTCTGGCGGCTTTTTCCACAGCGGCGGCGTCTCTTAATTTCTCCGGGATGCCAAAAGCGATGTTAGCTGCAACTGTATCGTCGCTTAAATATATTTGCTGCGGCACATAACCAAAATTGCGCTGCCACGGCCAAATAAGCGCCCTGTTATCTTTCCCGCCAGAAGGAAAAATCACCGGGGTTCCGTCAACATTAACAGATCCTGTTCCGGGTTCCAGCAGCCCCATAATAACATCCGCAAGCGTCGTTTTTCCGCAGCCTGTTGTTCCCGCAAAAGCAATTACAGTATTTTTTTTAATCGTTATATTAATTCCTTTTAACGCCGGTTCAAGCGAAGCAGGATAGGAAAATACAATTTGTTTTAATTCAATGTCTCTTGTAAAAGGCATTATCTCTTCCGCTGCCGCATGACCTTTCTTTACTGGAAAGACTTCCGCGGGCGGAGGCATTAATTCACTTAGGTCTTTGTGCAAAGCGTCGATTGTTGGAGCTGAATAACGTATCTGCGACGCACTGCTGAAAATATGCTGCAAATTC
>JGI24695J34938_10001246_pt1 | contig 22383 bp, 6 predicted proteins | sample TergutCo191P3_FD_34938 | JGI IMG/M metagenome (IMG submission 34938)
ACTCCGGAAATTGGTATATTACTTCCATTTTCGGCACAAAAACTGACAAAAATAAGGAAGAATATACGGGAAATTAAAGTTTCTTATACTCTTTCAAAATCATCCGCTCCATGCTTGCAAAGCGGGCATACAAAGCCTTCGGGCAGATCTCCTTCGTGAAAGTAGCCGCAGATTTTACAAACATAACCCTTTTTGCTTTCTTTGGGAGGCTGAGGTTTTGGTTTGATGTTGTCAAAATAATATTGATAAGTAACGCTCTTCTCGTTTGATAAAATAATTGTCTGCGTAACATCGGCAATAAAAATTGTGTGTGTGCCGTAATCATACGAATCGGCGACAGCCGCTGTAATTACGCAGTTTGTATTTCCGCTTATATACCTTATGCCGTTGGCTGCGCGGCTGTTGTCAAGACCTTCAAATTTATCTTTTTCCTTTCCGCTGGAAAAACCGAATCGCTGGAAAATATCAAAGGGTGCGCTTTCTGATAAAACTGAAAGGTTAAAAGTTTTTGTTTTAACAATCATGTCATGTGTGTAATTTGCTTTATTTACAGCGATGATAATTCTAAGCGGCGACACCGTTATCTGCATAACCGTATTTATGATACAGCCGTTATCCTTTGCGCCGTCTTTTGCCGTAAGCACAAAAAGTCCGTAAGACAGCTTGAACATGGCGTTTGGATCTACAGAAGCGGGTTTTATTTCATTTGATGAAGATTCCGCTTTTGGAATATCCGCGGCTTTCGGGAAATCGGCGGCAATTGCCAGTGCGATTTCTTCTATTTCCGGTAACTGCTCTTTTTTAAGACTTGATTTGAGACTAAGGGTTTGATTAATAATTTTTATATTCTTACACTGCTCAAGCTTCTCCCGGATTAACCCCCCGCTTGCCGCCGCCCATGAGCCGTTTTCGATTATGGCTGCAGTGCGGTTTTGAATGTTATGCGCAACAAGATCATTTATAAGTTCTTCCATAGAAATAAAAATACCTGCGTTGTATGTTGTGGAGGCGAAGACAAGGTGGCTCCATTTAAAAACAGCCGCTATTATTTCGGATGAGTGTGTAACTGAGACATCAAACATCACGGTTTTTATGCCTTTGCCGCGAAGGCTGCATGCGAGAATTTCCGCGGCGTTCTCGGTATTACCGTAAACAGATGCGTAAGCGATCATCACGCCTTTTTCCTCAGGTTCGTAGCCGCTCCAAAGCGTGTATTTGGAAAGAATAGCGGAAAGGTTGTTTCTCCATACAAAGCCATGCAGCGGAAGAATCATATCAATGGGAACAGCGGAGGCTTTTTGTAAAAGCGATTGAACCTGATCGCCGTACTTACCGACAATATTTGCGTAGTAACGGCGGTATTCGTTCATGTAATCTTTTTCAATATCAACTTCGTCAGCGTAAAGCGCTCCGTTTAACGCGCCGAAGGTTCCAAACGCATCAGCTGAAAAAAGAATTTTATCCGCCGCATCATAGGTGACCATGACTTCCGGCCAGTGAACCATAGGCGCCATAATAAAGTGAAGGACATGCCTTCCTGTATTAAGCGTATCTTTTTCCGTTACAATTACAACTTCTCTTTCAGTCTTAATATCAAGTTCAAAGAACTGTTTTATAAATTCTAATGTTAACGCGCTGCATACAATCTTCACGCCGGGATATTTCCCGATTATTTCTTTAAGCGAGAATGAATGATCCGGCTCCATGTGCTGCACTACAAGATAATCGAGTTTTCTTCCGCCGAGTGCGAAATCCACATTCTCAAGGAACCTGTGCGTAACCGCCTTGTCCGCCGTGTCGAATAACACGGTTTTCTCGTCTGTTATAAGATACGAATTGTACGACACGCCGCCCGAGACCGAATAGACGCCTTCAAACATCGCCAAACGCCTGTCGTTCGCGCCTACCCAAAATAGATCATCTTTAATTTTTCTTACGCAATGCATATCATCCTCCATTTTTTTGACAGACGCGGGATTTGCCCTCCAAGCCTCGACTCCTGTCTCGGCTTTCCGGGCCGTCTTTTTTGCTAAACCGGCCTCCCTGCCGGTTTACCCTGCGGAACCCCCGCAAACGTTGTTTGCGACGGCTCCTCCAGGCCGCAAAAAAGTTTCAAATCCCGTAACTTTTAACAATTACCATGTAATTTATAATAAAAAATAATACCCATTTTTTCCATGACAGACGCGGGATTTGAACCCACCGCCTTCAGCTCCGGAGGCTGACGCTCTATCCAAATGAGCTAGTCTGTCTTTTTATAATTTACAGTAATTTACGCTAAGCGTCAATCTTGTACGGGCTGTGTTTTATTTACTGCTGTCAAATACCGTTTTTCCAAGTTCCATTTTTGATAAATCAATTAAAGAACGGTATTTTTTTAAGGCTTTTTTTTCTGCATCAAGTTCGTTGAATGAATAAATTAATTTTCCGTTTTCGCCCGTTTCAATTTCCGGCATTGAGACGGCTCCTATTTCTTTTATCAATCTGTCGTCAGCAGGTTTTTTCGGATTGCACACAGGGGAAGGATGCTTTATTTCTTCTATATCGACTTTAAATGGATTAAACCAGATCTTACTAAAACCAAAACGTTTAAAATTTTTAAGTTTAATTTTTTCGTTCTCATTTTTTTCAAGAAAAAACCTGACCGCAGGAACAAGCCAGAAAAAAACTGAGAATAAAANCGGAACGATACCAAGAACCGTCATGATAAAAATTTGCGGGTTCGCCATNCCGAGTATATCCATTATTAAATGNGTAAACGCGTAAAGGTAGGAAGACGCCTGATATTGAGCTTCCGNTATAAGATNACCTGCTGAAACCGAATTAAAAAGAAAATAANATCCAAATGCAAGGTTTACGGCGTTAATGAGCGCAAAGATTATATTTTTAGATTTCTTGTTAGTAGAAAATGTTTTAAGGTATTGTATCGGNGGAGAGAGCGCGGAAAANCCGGCGTTATCTGATTTTAATAAAAGCTCGTCAAACCTGTAAACGATGGTACCTTCTTCNGTTACTTCAGGGCTTCCGCCGTACTTTGAACAGAATGACAATATACCTTCTTGCGCTTCCGTNCTGTTCCTGCCTGAGTACGCCATGTATTCAAACAGTGAACACACTCCCCTGTTTGCCTGAAGGAATGCGATAAATGCCTTGTTTTCCTGATCTTCCCAGTTTTTATTTGGATCTTCATCACCCAAAACAAAAGAAAAAATCGCTTTGTGGATCGGTCTTTTCTCTTTTGCGGGTTTTTTAATTCTTTCATAACCATAATCGCCGCTTGGGCGCGTTATCTCCGAATAAAACCACAGATGCCACATAATCCCAAAAAGATTCAATCCCCCAAAACCGCTGTCAGAGGAAGTATTATTGTTAGACGATCTTGCCGCAATCGAAATAACTACGCTCGCGGCGGCGAGAGCAAGAAAAAAAATAAAATATCCGATCAACATTACCATGATCCATATCTTGAAAAATAAAGAAGAAGCCTTTTTAAGAAATGAAAAACATTTTTTCGCGGTTTTTTTTACAAACGCGCTGAATCCGCGGTAACGGCTTTTAAACCCGTGCGGAAAATCGTATAAAATTTCTCCCGATTCTGTTACGCGCAAACCCGCGGAATATTCATCGGCGGCTTTAGGCAGCAGCTCGCGCACAACCGCAAGAGGAAGGGCTGTATCGGCGCAGACATCCGCAGCGGTCGCGCCNAANGCCGCGCTATTCACGCGGCGTTTAAGGGACGTGATTATTTTNTCGTAGGCGTTGTCCATTTAATACTATAAATTAAGGATTGTAATGTTTTTTAACAATTTTGTTTGATTGTAATTCATTATCGTTATAAAAAACTGCCTGTTTGACTCTAACCATTTATTTATGAAACCTATGGATTCTTTCTAATTTGGCGGCCAAGAATAAAAAGACAAATACTTATCAGTACTAAAGAAATACCTACGATAAGCTGAAACAACATCTTTACCTCCCATCAACCGGCAATCCAGTTAATAATTACATCAATAATTGCAATAACCCCAAGTACACCTACAACTGCTACTACAGCATTAAATATCCGCACCCATCTGCTGGGTTGTTTCGTCAAATACTTGTACAACTTATCAAGCGTAATGTCAATATTCTTTAATATTATTATTTCTTCTTTCTCCACATAAATATCGTATATACTTCATTAATTTATGTCAAGAAAATATTATATATATAATAAAANCCGCCGTCCAAAGACAGCGGCTTTTAATTATTAATCCGTTGTGACCGGAACAGCCGTTACGCTTCCGAATCTTAATGCGCCGTGTCCGCCGTCTACATAATTATCCCATGTAGTCCCAACTCCGACAACAGTTGTTCTTCCGGGGATTACCGGGAAATGTTCCTTTGCCATTATATACGAGTAATACATATCCTTCTGGTTTTGCGGAACCTGCGCCGCGTTATCAGAAACGGGAAGCTCGCCCGCGAATAGGTCGATGTACGCGTTTACATTAAGCTTCCATGTTACCCAAAACCAAAGATAATAACCGTCAGTACCATAAGCGGCCGGTATATGATTATTATTGATTTCCGCGCTTGTCGCGTTCGCTAGATTGTTAAAATTNACCGTGTTTCCCGTCGGACCTATGGTAACAGGAGTTGCGCCTGTATTTACCTGAATCGGCGTTAATAGTCTTGCCATGCGCGGCTGTGACCTGTCCCTGTTTATCGGAAAATCGGGAACCGACGGGTTACCCATTGTATTGTCTCCGCCTCTTATCCACATTCGCGCCAATACCCCGTTAGCGGAAGAGAAACTTCCGCCTTCCGCGAATGTTCCGACATTGGTATATTGGTTCGAATGAGCATTNCCATTAATTGCNACATTGTTGAATACAAATACCGAACGGTATGCCGCNTCATAATAATATGCGGTCGCGGCGGCGATCACGGCTCTTGCTTCAAGGTGTATTATCATTCCGCCGTCATTATAATTATTTGTTCCAACGGTAATCGTTGTTTGATCTACAGTATAATTCTCGTAATTACCCGGCATTGCCGCCATCGGAATCCACATATTATAGCCGTTGGGGTATCTTCCTGTATAAAGGTCTGTTGTTCCGTTTGTGCTTTCACCGGTCTGCGGCCTGTTTTTTGTAGCGTTAAATGATTCATATTCGCTGTTTACCTGGCTTCCAAGATTGGGGAGGCGGTTTGATCTCATTGTACCACCATTAGCGGCGGTTGGAGTCTGATTTGTCGTACTGGTTCCGGCTGCGTTCACAAACCAAGTGGGATTGGCGCGCCAGATCAAACGCCCGATATTATCCGTCGTCTGCTGTATTCTATATGTCAGCGTTGCCGTCGGAGTGCGGCAGTCGATTTTCGCGGTTGATGTAAGCGGCTGAACAGCCTGTCTGTTATTTCCCGTTCCCGTAATTACTTCCCTGTTTTCGCCCTTGTTGATCCTTATAAAAGGAGTCTCAACTCCGCCCGATACCAAAGTGCTTAAATCTACATAATCTCCCGTTATGTATCCGCCGTTCGGATTTTCAAGAAAATCTTTAACAAATCCGTTTGGAAATTTTACCTGATATGTCACTCCCTTTACGGGCAGCGCTTTTGCGCCTGTCAGATTCAATGTAATAATCTGCCCCGCAATGGTCACTTCCCTGTCATTAACATCAAACCTGAGAGCTTCCGCTTCGCGGAACAGCGTTTTAAGCGCGGCATAAGCCGGCATGTCGGCATGTATCGCCGGCAATGTATCGGATGATGTTGATATATCGTAGCGCAGAATATACTTTACAGACGTATCGGAAACATAAGCGGATGTGGCTCCGTTTGTTCCCTCCTGGTATAACTGCTGTCCAATCCACTGCCACCAGGCGGCGTTTGACGCGTAACCGCCGGGACGTCCTGTAAACTCCGCCACGTCATTTAAATCGCTTCTGCCCGTGAATAGCGCGTTATATTGTTCTACCGTAAGAACAGCGGGTATTCTGAAGTTTGCCGCTACCTGCCTTATAACAGCCTTGTTATTTGTATCACCGGCATAGATGTCCCTGTTAAATGTAAACCTGAGCGTGTTATTCGCGGAACTGTAAATAATTCCGCCGCCAAGAGTCGGAGTCGCGATTTCTGGATTTCCGGTAAGTATCTTTATGGATTTCTGGTTTCTAAGCCTGTTATCCGCGGACAGTTCCGCAAGACTTATATTACTGTTTACATTTGTACCTCCGCTCTGCGCGTCGGAAAATGTCACCGTACTAATATTTATTGCCGTAACATCAAGCCTGTCATTATTAATCGCGGTCGGCGTCGCGGCTGCCGAGTTAAATGTAAATGTCCATGTCTTGTAGTCCGCCGAATGGCTGTTCGCGTTTGGAAGCGACGCCGTCTGCCCGTTATTAAGTGTTAAAGTAGCGTTCGAGGGCATCCCGGAGAAATACACGGCTTTTCTAAAAACAAGATCAATGCTGATTGCGGTTCCGGTTCCATAAATGCCGTCGGGCGTGCTTGACGTGATTCTTTCCAGAAGATTTCCCTTGTCAAGCGTTACACTTACGACATTTGAAATACCGGACAGGTTTCTGGGATTCGCGTTATCGTACTGCCTTGCCGCGATTTGATTGCCGCCGTTAACCGAAAGCGGAATTATCGCGTAGTAATTGCCGACTGTGCCGTGAATTGCCTGCGTCAAAGTCGTCCATACAGATCCGGCTCCGGTGTAGTTTAANGTATACTCGACCGCCGCGTTACTTGATAAAATATCGTTTATATGAAAACTCGTGTTCCCGTAATGAGTTCCAGCTACGGCAGTGNCTATGGAAGGAGCCTGCGGCAGGCTTGTTTTTACCTGAAGATGCGCTGGCGTCTGGTTATTGTAAATCGTGCCGTCCGCAACCGCCGTAACGGTAAAATCATTAAGCGCCTCGTCCCTTATTGTAACGCCTGAACCCATTGTAACGCCCGCGACACCAACAAATCCGGTTCCTGTGTTTTGACTGTTATCCGCATTGGCTACGGTATATGTAAAACCTATGCTGGTAGGGCCCGTGACATTTGTGTAATGCGCGATAGCGGCGGGGCTTCCCGTAATGCCTGATAAATTCAACCTTAAATTTTCGGCGGTCGCTCCATTTACTATGACAGGTTCATTAAAGTTAACATTGATATTTATGGAACTTCCCTTGCCGTGCTCCCTTGCCGCCGCGGTTGTTGACGTGAAATTGATAATCGCGGGANCGCCTTTATCNATAACAATATTTTTATTTCCGGCAAGCGATGTGGAGACACCNGGATCAAAAACACCGGCCGGAATATTTACNCTGGTTTCAGCTTCGACACTGACCCAAGCCGTAAGAGGAAAGTCGTTTTCCTCTATGCCTATNACATTTANTCTGCCGTCGGAAGAACCTCCTCCTAGCCCGTTTACTCCAAGGGAGTGTCCGCTTTGCCCGTCTACATAATAAATGAATGTAAATGTAGAGGTATTATTGCCTTCGTAATAAAATGCTCTTCCGTTATTGTTAAGCATCAGCCTTGGAGCGTTTGCCGCTGTCGGAGGTACATTGTCAAAGAATTTTACAGGCTTATTAAATACCAGATTGATAAATACCGGGCGTCTGGGGTTCCACATAAGATCGGTTTCCTTGTTGTTTCCGTAAATGCCGTCGCTTGTCGTTGACGAAATAAGAACAAGGGTGGGGTTATCGGTTTCTATCATAAATGATGGGTTTATGCTTCCGTGGTTATTGCTGAGATCTGAAAGAGATACATTAAGAAAAACAATCGGGTCCGTGTTATTCTCGGTAAAATGCCGCTGTGATGTTACCCATGTGCCTGAAGCTCCGCCGGGATTGGCGTAAAGCGCGGATATCGTAAATGGGATTTCCGTCTCTCCTTTCCAGATTACGGTCATGCTGCCAAAACAGTTTCTAAGCGCCTGCTCAGAAAGCCCTGACCAGCTGGTCCTTGAATTGTCATTCCACGTTCCTTCAAACCAGATTGTGTCATCCTTTTTGATTGTGGATATCATTGAATCCGCGAGCGGATACGAAAGCTCATCCGCGACGGCACTTCCGTCTCTGTGAATGTGTATTTTTGTAAGAACGATGGAAGGAGATTGAATATCACCGAATGTCGTGAACTGAAACGTTGAGGACTTAGGAGAAGACGGAGTTTCCGCGCTGCTCGCGACACGGACAATAAAATCCATCTGCGATATCGGGAACTTTCCCGCGCCTATTCCAATATTTAGCTGACTGAAAAGATTTAAATCTTTGCTGAACTCATATTCATCAAGCTGCGTAGAGTCGTTTTTACCTAAAGATATTATTTCATTTGAAGCCAGTTCCCAAATAACGACTCCGTTTGCGGTATCATGATATCCTCCCGGCGTCGCGTTGTTCCAGTTTGAGAATGTTCTGTCGGTATAGGTCACCCTCGCGCTTGCGGAATTAGGCGAGTCAGGCCTAATCCATGCAAGTGTTACCCTATTAATATTTACCTGGCCATAAAGGTCGCTTTCGATCTCCGCTATGCCTTTTATTGTTATAACTCCCGTATTGCTTCCGAATAACGGGTTATCAAGGTCGGTCAGTATTTTCTGCACTTTGGGAGTGGCATTGCTTTCGATATTAAAGTAACCGAAATATGTTCCCTCGTTATTATTTTTATCCTTTACCGTGACTTCCATTCTGAACGGTCCGGTTCCGTAATCTTCTATGGACTCAAAATCCCAACCCTGTGTATATCTATCCCCGCTGTAAGGAACCGAACCGCTTCTTGTAAATCCCGTCTCTTCAAGAGAGTCTTCAAAAAGTCCGTAGATAGTCCATGAAACAGATTCAAGGAAATGTTTGCCGTACGCAATGCTTCCCCTGTTTGTGGAATTTTTTAAAATAAATGCCTGCGAAGGATAATTTTCCGGAGCCAAATTCTCCGGGGGATTGTTCTCGTCAGGCATGTAGGCGAAATTAATTACCGTCCACGGTTTTACCGCGTCGGGAAGATACGCGAAATATCCGTGGGATCTGAACTGTTCGTTGCCGACGGAGTCTGAAAGGCGCGTAACAATCTGCATATAGGTAGGCTCGTCTTTATTCAGGTTCATTCCCTGCGCGATGGCGCCTATATTAATATACCCGGTTCTATAATCTATTATTATCGAATCTTCGTAGTAAGTGATCTTATCGTCTTGAAGATCAATGTGATGTTTATTCGTAAACTCAATTTTTAGAGTCAAAGGCAGGGTTGCTTCATCGTCTATCAAGTATCTAATCTGCCACGGTTCGTCGGTAATCCAGTTTCTGATATAAGTCATTGTGGCATCCGGATTATTTAAAGGATCATAGACATAGTTATAAAATTCCTGCGGCACATCCGGATTTCTGAAATCTCCTTCCATGTCGGTTCTAAAAACAGGTTCGCCGGGGGATAGAATAAAGAAACTGGGTTCGTTGTTAATATAATAAACTTTTATTTTATCTGTTGATCCGGAATCATGATTTCCGGGCCGATCCCACGCGCTTACCGTGATAAACACATCCCCTGTGCTTAGATGCAATCCGTCAAGGAGAACCGGTATGTTCCAGTAAACGGTATCGTTCTCTGCTCTCCAATAATGCTCTTCTATATCTTCTTCGCCCTGATATTCGTCAATAAGATATTCGCACCACTCCATATTGGTATCTTTCTTGTAGTGCCATTTATTAGATTCAAATTTCCATTCTCTTCCAAGACGCAGTGTCGATCTTGAATATCTGTCATAAAAATCAAGTTTTATTTCCATCCGCGCGACGCCGTTAGCGCTCTGCGCGGTTCCGGCGACATTAAATGATTCTCTTACGGGAATGTCTTCTTGCTCTTCAATTAGGACAGGGCTTGTAATCCTTACGACAGGACCTTTTATATTGATCTGCGATCCTAAAGAGACATCACAGGCAGTCAGACAAAGAGAAAGAAAAACAAACGCGAAAACCGTCATTTCTAATATTTTATTTTTCATTATTTGCCCCCTATCTGAATCCCGTGCCTGAGTTAGACCAATATGTCTGTTCAAAACGATAATTTACGGCTCCGTAAGTACAAAGAATTGAACCGTAATTTTTTTCGTCCCTGAACAACGAGCCGCCGGTTCCTGTCCCGTTATCACTGGTCCATGTTCTTCCTTTCTGGTACCAGTCCGTCACAATATCCCATGTTACCCATATATAATTATTATCCGCTCTTCTTGCCGCTTCATTGGCCGGAACCGCTTCCGTATTAACGCGCCATGCCTGTCTAGTAAAATAATCCAGCCACTGGTATCCGCTGACAGGAAATGGAGCTGTTGCCTCATTCAACGGGAATCCGGCAATCGAAGTATTAACAGGCAAATCAAAACCCTGCAAATACATGCGTGCGGTGCCGCTTGATGTCCCTGGGAACGTGGTGTTAGCCGCTGTCCTTCCGTTCGGGTTTCTGTGAAGAACTGTTGTTTTAAAAACGCCGTCCCTGTCCCATCCTGAGGCTGCAAGAGATGGGCCTATCTGAGCGGCGGCTCCCGCACTGACTTGATTTTTTCTTGCCGCGGCTACAATATAATCCCTTCTTCCGGAGAAGAGCCTTGAGTCCGTATCACCTGAAGCATCGCGGTTATTCATCGCCGCGTTCGCTCCCGACTCCCAGTACGCGTCTCCGGCGTAGAAGAAATGTCCTTCTGTGCGATCGGTTCCGGCGTTCGCGGTGGAGGCATAAATCCTTCCGGTAGTGTTATTTGTGTAAGCCGGGAATACAGACGCGTGGTACTCGGCAACGCCTGTAGCCGGAACCGTTTTGTAATTCCTTCCGCTTGTAAGCACCGCGTTTCCCGCTGCGTTAAGACTTGACATCAATATCGCGCCGTTTTGGGAAATCGGCACGTTTACGCCACTTGTCTGCGAAACAGAAGGAACCAGAAGCGATGTCCAGTATCCGTCGGTCTTCGTAATCGGAACGGCAGCCGATTCCGCCTGAGTCATACCCCAATGATGTCCGATATTTCCGATCCACGCGTTTGCGAAACCGGGATTAGCTCCGCGCAAGGCATAAGTATTATTAGCTGTATTGACCGCATTATTACCCAGATTGGCGGTGGGAATAGTATGATTCGGCGTTGTATTACTAGTATGTACTGTACCCGCGTTTATATTCGGGTGATTAAAGAAATTGTCGCCTGTGTTTAAGGTTGTTGATGTGAAAACCGTACTCGTATTTGTTCCGGTTCCGGCGGCGGCTGGAGTAAAGTGAGTTCTTATCGTGTCGTAATAAATCGACGCTCCCGGCGTTTCACAGTCTATTCTGATCCTTGTATCGACTTTCGGTCTGTTTGCCGCGCCGAACGCGCCGAACATATTGCTGTCCGCGTCAAAAAGACCGTGGAAATGATCGCTTTGGGAATATCTGTCAACGCGAATCACGGGCGTTTCCGTTCCGCCTGACCAGAACCTGTACTGACCTTCGGAGATTGGAGCGGACTCATTTCCCGCGGCATCCCTGAACGCGCCTTCTTCTATAATCACTTCCCATATTCTTCCTTTCTGAAGCGTCTGGGGAACGGTAATCGTAACGGTGTACGTGCTTGACGCGGTGTTATTGCTTATCGCTGTGGAAGTTGACAGTAATCTTTGCCACTTCCATTCCGCCGCGTTAAAAACTTCGCGTAACGAGCCTATGCCTTCGTAAATATCATGGCGGAAGGCGAGTACCCATTGAGCGGTTACATCCGGCCTTGCAAGTCCGCCGGCCGACTGAACGATGCCTCTTGTTGTGTAGGTATAGTAATTATTCTGATGTCTTTCCGCAAGCATCGCGTTTGCCTGATCAGCGGTATAAGTTGATCTAATGGTTTGATTCGTTTCCGGTATGCCGTTCGGATCAAGCCACTTTAACCGTCTTTGAAATATTTCTCTCTGCGCTGACGTTACAGGCTCCGTGTTAAAAATGCTTATATTTTGATTGCTTGCGTTTACATGATTCACAAAACCGGAATTGTAAAGCGTATTAAAATCTTCGTTACTTAAAATCGGAGGAACGCCCCAGTTTCCGTAAGGGCGCACTATAATCGCCTTTCCGGCCTGCGCGAACACTTCCTTGTTAAATTGAAGAGTGATTTGATTTGAACCGACAGACATTACGCCGCCATTGACGTATTCACCCGATGCGTCAATTCCATTTGGATAACGCGTACCATAAGCAGGTCCGGCTCCCGGAGACCATCCGGTTACCTGCGGCCCCATGGAATCAATTATTAAACCGGAGCGTGAGAAATTGTACGAGGAGCCGCTTAATAACGGCCTCCAATCGGCGTTCTCCGTGGTTACGGCATTACTATAATCCTTGAATGAATTGCCGTACTCGTCCGTTATGTTCTGAAATGTAATGCGGGTCGCCTTAATGTTTGTTAATAATTTGTTATTCGGGACTGTAAAGGTAACAGCGATTGTGGTTCCCGACGAGTTCAGGGTTACCGCCTGCGTTATAGTTGATATCCTGTTTGACTCTGCGCTTCCGTCACCTGCCAGATCCATTACTACTCTGGCGTTGATGTTTGCGATAAACTGCCTTGAGAAAACAAGATTAAATGTAAGTGATCTTCCGTAACTGTATCTGCCGTTTGGTTCAAGGCAATTTATCGCCACAAGCTCTGGCGCGCGCGAGTTGATAGTAACATTTCTTATTATCTCATTCCCGCCATTGTCTTTAGGTCTGTCTCCCGAGTTTCCGGCAAAATCCTCCAGCCATGCGATTACAGCGTAAGTTGANGGCTGGTAAGCCGTNGAATTACTATTCGCNGCGTTAATATCTTCGAGAGTTCCGCTTGCGGCTGCCGGAACCAATCTTACGGGAGAACCGCCTCCGGCGAGCGAATACCAAAACACTGTATTCGCGTTTGGATGCGTATTTTTAATGTATATTGCCCTATTGGTCAGAATGTCGTCATTTCCCGTTATCCTGTCCTGCGTACCCAATGAGTTTGTTCTGTAAAGTTCCAGTGCCGCTTCGGGCGGATTTGTCGTAATTATNAAAGCTCTTGAAACAGGCGCGGAACTGCCGTTNAGATTATTACCCGTTGGCAAGGTATTAAGATCGATTGGATTTCCAAAATTGTCCGTAATAGTTCCGTTTGTTGTCTGAATCCACGGAGTTACCGCGGCGGATGTAGTTCCGGTTCCCCATCTTACTTGGCTTAAACCGACATTTGGATTTGTCGAAACATCCCACGTAAATTTAATTACTCTGTTTCCCGGCTCTATCGATGAAAATTGCGCATAAGCGGTCGCTGTCGTTCCCCAGCTTAATAAAGCCTGCGGAGTTCCAGATATTCTAACTTCTTTGTCAACAGTCAGTTCCAGCGTCAAGGTTTTTCCGGCGTTGAAGAATGATTCACCCGAGTGATTTAAATTTTCGTATAAAGGCGAAATCTGCGTAAACGCGGCTCTTGTTACCCTTGGTCTTACGCCGTTAATGCCGATTGATTTTAACGCCTGTAAACTCCCCGATGCCTGGTTGGCGGCTGTCATCTGAATGATTGCTATTCCCATCTCGCCCTGAGTGTTCGTAAAATTAATGGAACTGCCGTTGAGCACAATTGAATCCACCGCCGTGTATAACTTGTCCGCAAGATCATTATTTTGAACCGTATAACGGAATGTAACAATGGTTCCGGCTGATTGCACAAAATCGGCATAACGGTTCTGCGCGGCGCCTGCTGTATTACCCTGCTCGGTAAAGAATAATTTTAGACGCGGCCCTGTCCCCCCTTGTTTATCAACATTTACAGGCATGGAGAAACCGGCGTTAAACAGTATTTCAGTTCCGGCTCCGTAAGTGTTGTCCGCGAATGTACTATTAATGTACATAAGAGATGGAGCGCTTGACATGATTACTTTTAGTTCTATAAGCCTTTTATTTCCAAGAATGTCTTCCGCTTCAAAGAGATATACCTTTCTGGAGCCTTCCGCGAAATAATCGTTATTTGCCGCGTTATTTTTATTTCTTGTAAATGTTCTTGTGTAATCACGGGCGAGACCATAGGGAGGAGATTCGACTATATCCCCCAAAAATTGATAATTATTCTGTTTGTTTATATCGGCGATTACTTCATCACCTGAAAAATTCGTTATATCCCTTATTCTTATTCCCTGCCATCCGGATTTTAATCCGACTTTTCCCGGAGTTACAGTCATGCTTAACTGTAAATCGGCGTCAATGCTGTGAATCATGTTATCACGAACGGGATAATTAACGGTGACTGCCGGCAATTCCGTGTAAGCCGTCAGTCTGAATGTTTTTATTTCGTCGCTTGAAATGTTTCTTGTGTGTATAAAAAACAGTTTTGTATTATTTTCCACAACGCCGTCGATCATAAAATCATTTATGATGTCAAACTGTTTTAAAAATGAATTTGAAACAAATGACTGATTGTTTAGAATATATTGCGTATTACTGCCGACAGGTATTTTCCAGATTCTAAAACCGTCTTCAACGTACGGCGTTCCGTTTGCGTTATAGGCGTTTCCTATCGTTTTTTGGAACGCGCTCAGCGCCTCTGATCGCGATTTATCAAAGCCTGCCGGAAGCCATGCAATCTGGACAAACTGTGTACCGCTCTTGTCTATTGTATAACCGGACATGTTAAAATTTCTGCCGCTTTGCAGATCGGGAAAATTATTTTCCATCGCGGGACTTTCGATAATAATGATCGGCGAATTGGGATTCTGCACATCAACCATCAGCGGAGGATATATGCTCCAGACGGGAGTTCCTTCCGTTTCAAACATGGGAGTTAATTTATCGTCACAGGCGAATAATATAAGGCGGTATTCACCGGCATTATTCTGCGTCAAGGGAACTGTGGTGTTTCGGGTATCAGAAGTAATAAAGTTGGTAAGACTCCAGGTGGAAATAATATTATCCCGCAAGCCGTCCTGATTTGTTCTTATTTTCTCATGGAACTGATCTTCCGTATCGGTTCCGCGTTTGGCAAGGTAAACTTCTTTATCAATTAAAGCCGCGTAAACCATCTTTAATTTGTCGTCATCCGTTACCTGGATTTGAAGCGGCTCTCCCTGCGAAACAACTATCTGTCCGCTCCCCGAGTCTCTTTCAATATTAAAAAGCGGCACGTCGGTTTCGGGGTACCAGCAGGTTCCGGCGATGTTTTGCTTTCTGTATGTTACCTGATTGTATACCTCGCGCGGATGGCCTGTATCCCAGTCGCCGACCCATTCATTTATATTCCAAGCCCACACTTCAAATTCCAGATACGATGGACCGCTTGATAACAGCGATGAGAGCATCTCGGTGTTAAAATCCCACTGCGGATTTTTTGGACCTTCGACCTGCCTGCTTGGTATTAATCCCCACCCTTCCTCGCTGTTAAGGTCAACTCCTCCGCTTTCAATGACAATCCTCTCTCCCCTATCGTTAAAAACCTGCAGTCTGCTTGTTGCAACATCGGTCCAGTTGGAATCAAGCCTTAATTTAAGCGTAAATGATTCATTTTGAAAATAATCAATGTCATGGGACTGAATGTTCCTGTAAGAAGCAGGGTCGTTAAAATTGATTATTTCCCGGTAAAAATCCAGATATTGAAGTTCACTCTGCTCCCAATAACTATTGGAATGACGCGCAATCTTCGCTTCCTCGACCCACGGAGCCACGACATCCACCCTTATTGTGACGGTGTCCGCGCCCTGATTGCCGAAATTGTCAAACGCGAAAATCTTAATTTCAAGTTCCATTTCTCCAAGACCTTCAACATCGGGCAGAAACAGGGTGCCGCTCCAAGTCTTATCCTCATTTATCGTGTAATTAAAATCTATGTCGGTATACACAACATTCCGTCTTGTGTCCGTTATTACAACGGTGAGCCTAACAATGTGCATATTGTCATCCCATACGCCGGATACATTAACGGGAGTTGTTATTACCATCGTGCCGAATGACTGATTCAGTTTCGGCACCATGATATTAATTGTCGGAGCTACTGTGTCTACAGGTTCCCCAAGCCCAAGCGGCATGTCACAGGTCGTAATAAATCCGCAGAGTGATAACAGTATAAAGACGACGACTGTCCCTTTAAAGAGATTTTTTGTTTTCCTTACACCTAACATCTTTACCTCCGGATTAAAAAATATACAGTCTTAATCCAATAATCACATGCGGAATTATGGTTGGAATATTATTTAAAGCAGCGTCAACATCTGTCGGCACAAACCACAACTGCCCCTCTGTGAATAAACTGAATGTTCTAAGAAATGTCCTGTCAGGGAGCGTCACCCTTGGGAACTCTATCTGCAGTAAAAGAGCGCTCATCCATGTGGGCGTTCCGCTTTGCGTGTAGCCTTCTGACGCTACGTCAAATAGCGAGAAATTCGCGCCTATCGCGAAGGAAGCGGAGAGCCAGTCCCAGTCCGGCCCCAAGAACGATCCAAAAGGAAGGCTGTAAATGCTGGCAAGCAGTTTTAAACCCAAAACATGGCCTCCGTACCTGAGAAGCCCTACTCCGCCTAAGGATTCGTATATGTCCTGCGTCATAAAACCGTACTGAACCTGCAGCTTTACATTGTCATCGAAGAAGCTTAATCCGATGCCAAAATCCGTATATGTAACGCCTCCGGCAAATAATGTCGGGATTATCTCATTGTCAATCTGCCTTAGGAACGGAGGAATTACTCCTTCTATGTACAACCCTTGCAGGAATCCCGGAATCTCATATGCAGCCTTGTCTCCGGCTCTTAAATGGTAGGTTAAACTGACAAGTTCCACATCGTCGCTTGCTGTCGCCGAGTACACTATTTCTTCATTGTACCTTCCGCCTGATTCAGGGGAGATTAGCTGTATAACGGGTGGAGTTTTGTCAACCTGAACTAACATTCTGGTAACAGCTGTCTCACCGTTTTTCATTGTTGCCCTTACGATTATATAATGCGGACCTTCTGTCATAAAGCCTGTTTCAAGCCTGTAGCGGTAATCGAATCCTCTTTCCGGGTTTGATGATGTTCTTACAAAAGACCTTCCGTTGTCGAAACTTATTTCCGTGTAATCAACGCTTTTTTGGTTTATTTCGTCGCGGACGCGCCTTTCTGTGTTTCTGTCGGCTAACAGTACAGTGTCCTGCGGGCTCAGCGTGTAGCCGGTTCTTCCGTAAACATACGGCCTGTTATACGCAAATGATCCAAAAGAGAAACTGTCAATCGTAACCCAGGGGCCGGTGTGGCTGTACACAAGATTATGTTCTCTTGAAAATACCTGTTCGCCCCCGCCGAAGTTGCTGTGAACTGTTACGGTGTTATCGCCGTGCGTGAACATTTCGTTATTCAGGTTAAAGCGGAAGTAACCTGATGCGTCCACTTCGTTTGTTTCCAAATCCCTTTCATTAATCCTGATTGTAACGGTTCCGGCGCGTCCCGAGCCTCCGGCGTAACCGTACATATAAAACTCTCCGTTCACATTTTCGTTATCAAGCGGATAAAGGATCTCTATATAGTTCTGATGTGTGGCTCTTGCAAGCTCGAAGTTTCTGGAATTGCGCGTAATGTTACCGGCTTTGTCCGTTGCCACTACGGCGATGTTGTAATGTCCGTCTGCCTGTCCGCCGAGATCGATTACTTCCCTTATGATGTCCTCAGCGTTAATCTGCCGGGATCTTAACTCGGGAATTACTTCCAGTCCGTCAAGGCTTCTAATTTCAAAGAATATGCTTTCGAGGTTGGGATCTATCACCCTTCCCATAACGGAAATGCCGGAAACGGTGACAGAACCGTCACGCGGGCTGTCCAGAGCTATCGAAGGAGGAGTGTTGTCAATATTTATCATGTTCGCGTAAGTCGCGATGCTGCCATAGCCGTCCCAAACACGAATGAACACAACATGAGGGCCGTCCTGTAAAATTTTAGTATTAAACTGATACGTCCAGTCTATCGTTGTTTCCCCTGTGTCAAATCCTCCGCTGTGAACGCGGTTATATGTAATGCCGTTATCAATAGAAACCTGAAGCTCGTGAATTCCGTTCTCGTCATACGCGGTACCGGTTATTTCTATCGTATTGTTTAAAACGGTGTCGTAATTAGGGAACGTCACTTCCGCGGCAGGTTCGGCAAGCGATACGCGGAAATTACGCGTAACGGGAGCGCTTTTTACGCCGTAAATATCTTCCGCTACCACCGTAACGGAATGTTCGTTATCTGTCAGCGTAGAAAGAAGTATGGGAACGGAGAAACCGTATTCGGCTTCAAACTCTGTTTCTTCTTCATCGTCTATCCGCCAGTAAATCCGCCTAATTTTGTCATCATCGAACATAATGCCCGATATGATAAAATCTGATGTAATCGTTTCATTTTCTTCGGGCAGAATAATCTGCGCCACAGGCACATCCATTTCCATATCAATTACGAAAGGCCACGAGGACAATTCAAACGAGTTACCGGCGATATCCGTAAATATAAAACGCATATTCTCATCAAGAGGCATATTTACAGGATCCATCAGCGTATCTATAAACCTTGTCCTGTAATCGCCGCTCCACGATGAAAAATTAAATATTTCAATGTCAATTTCTTCTTCGTTTACGTTAGTTCCGTCTTCCGCGTTTCTTGTGTACTGAGGCCTGTAATATCGAACTGAAGCAATATCAGAGTTTTCTTCAACTATAAAACCCATCGAAACAGCGCCGTTTACGCGGCTTTCCGGGGATGGAACTACAAGTCTTGCCTGCGGGCCTTGCGAGTCTTTGATTACGGAGAAACTCGCGGTAGAAGCCCTGCCGGATTCGTTAACCGCTCTTATCAAGATGGTTAACAAACCGTCGTCTACCGATGAAATGTCCAGTTCTCTTTCAATTTGCGTGTTTACACTGCCTGTGAACGCTTCGATCTGCTCGTTTGTAAGAAGATTCTCCCAAGTTACCCCCATATCCTTTGACATACTGACAGACGCGATTCTGCCGCCTGAGGCAAGGGCGAAACTTACAGGGACAGCCGCTTGATAATGCGTACCCTCTGTTAAGAAACCTGCGGATGAGCTTCCTATTACCCTTCTGTCCTGTACCGGGTTTATTATCCTGACGGACGGATCAGAAAAATCAGATAACACCCTGAAGCGTTCGCTTTCAAATGTCCTGTTTCTTTCATCTGTCATACGCAGCGTAACATAGCCTGAATCTCCCGCGCTGTCCGCCGAGAGAATCAATCTGCCGTGTTCGTCGATCCTCGCTGTTAGAGAGTGTTCCGCTTCTTCTGTCTCTCCCTGTATATCAACTCTTCTAATAGGAGAGGACGCTATTCCCATAAGCGTATCGCCTGTTGATGTTAAAAGTATTCTGCCGTCATTGATTGTTTTAGATCTGACCCATGTAAATGAAGGCGGCAGTACCGGCAGTTCCATCTCAAGAGTACCATGTACCGGCACAGGATTCGCAACATAGATATATTCATTAAAAGTTACTTCCCGCCCCAATCTGTCCGTAACCGACAACCGAATTCTTGTAAGGCCGTCATGCAGTTCCGCCGGAAGCGGCATCGTCCCTGTAAAAGCGTCTCTTGAACCGCTGAGGCGTACCGCGAAAGGCGGCAAATCTCCAAAGGAAACGTTAAACGATGCCACAGGCGCGCTTGATGCGACGCTGAGATGCATTACGGTTCTCGGGCTGACTGTAAGCGTCATTCCAGTATGGAAATTATTGATTACCTGATTGCGCCCGGTGCCTGAAACAAATGAGAAAATCGACGGTACGGGAAGAGCCTGAGGAACTATAATTCCCCTTACCTGAACTTTACTGCCGGTTACGCCTGTTATATCTTTTGCCCATACTTCCAGTGTATTTGTACCTTCCGGTACCTGCGCTATTTGAAATTGAAAATATCCGTTACACGGCATCTCTACGGGAGCCGCTCCGTTAAGCGAATAAAAAATTGATGATACTCCGTCATCGTCGCTTACATTTCCCCTGACAGTAAGCGCTTCTCTTCCGTCAATGACACCTGCCGCAGGTTCAATGAGCGTAACAACCGGTAAATCATCAGCCTGATTAACCCTGTAACGCTGCTTTGATGTAGTTACGTTACCTGAAATATCCACAGCGCGAATTTCAATATCTATATTCGATAATCTCTGCCCCCGGAGATCAACATTTGCCGACCACCACGGGTTCCCGGGTAAAAGTTCAAACTCGCCGTTCGCGATATTACCGGCTTTCCATGTTACTCTGCTTAACCCGACAGGATGCCGCGCAAAACCCGCAATTGTAAAAAGACCGTTTACTACCGTGTCGGGAGACGGGTGGACAATTGTCACCTGCGGGCCCGCGTTATTTACAAATAACAGATGGGTCGCTACTCCCCTTGTGCCGTTCTCGTCCTGTCCCTGCAGCCAGATAACCACAGGACCGTCATCGAACCGTCTTGTGTTTAAATTTATTTCCCAGTTATATAGCCCTGAGCTCCTGTCATATCTTGTTCTGACGCTTGAATAACGATTTCCGCCGTCAATGGAATAACCAAACGCGTTTATTCCGTTTCCGTCCGCGACAGTACCCCTTAGCTTGATATTCCCGGAAACAAGAGCGCCGATTTCATGGCTTGTTACAATGGTTTCAGGTTTTTTACGGTCGAGCCGCCAGTAGACAGCGCTTTTCCTGTGTTGTCTTGCGTTGAACCGTTCGGAAATGCCTGACAAACCGTTTATATCGACAGCCCACGCGGTGATGGTATAAATACCGTCTGTCCAAATATCGCTGTTTGATGTATCAAGAAAATATGACCAGTAATCGGTCCCCTCCGCTCTGGTTCTGAAAACTTCTTCGCCCGGTCTTCTTGTGTCGTTTCCTCTTGTGATGACAAGTTCTACATGATCGACACCATCATCATCAAAAGCGATTCCGACGATGTTAATATTTCCCTGAACGTGCATGTTTACAACAGGGTTAATAATATTGATTCCGGGAAGATCAGAGGCCGGATCGATGTTGATATTTTCTGGTCCCGAAAGGGTTATGTTGCCCGCCCTATCCCTGGCTTCGAGGTAATAATTGTATGTACCGGGATCTAATTCGGAAATATCAAGCGAATCCGTAAAACCGGAAACGTCCTCGGCTGATCGCGATTGGTTTGAGTCCCTGTTACCGCCTGCCCAAAGCGTAGAACAGCTTAGAGCGACTAAGAAACTGATAAATACGGCCTTTTTTAGCATTTTTCCTTCCATTTCAATATTATCGACAAATAATAAAGGTTTCAGAAAGTAAAAACAGGCAATTTAAAATAAACCTTCCGTTTATAGTAAATATAATAAATAAATTAAATTTAATCACTAGTTTTTGGAAAAAAAAACTTTTTTTTTTCAAATTCTGCTTGAATAATTAGGCTCTTTTTATTATTATACACCCATGCATACCGTATATAAAGCAAATATATATATATTCAGTTGATCCGCCTTATGAGGCGGATTTTTTTTTAGATTTTTTGAGGAATAATTGATGGCTTTATCTGATTTAAAAGGGCGATCTTTGGTAGAACCGGACGATTTTACGCTGGAGGAAACAGAATCACTGTTTTTGCTGGCGGAAAAAATCGAAAAAGACGTTAAATACCTGCGTGAAAGCTGCCGCGGCAGACTCCTTGCAACCCTTTTTTTCGAACCTAGCACAAGAACCCGCTTAAGTTTTGAAGCCGCCATGCTGCGCCTCGGGGGAAGCTGCCTCGGTTTTGCCGAACCGGGTTCCAGCTCGGCTTCCAAAGGCGAAAGCCTTGCGGACACAATACGCATGGCGGCGTGTTACGCCGACACGATAGTAATGCGTAACCCAAAGGAAGGCGCGGCGCTTTTGGCATCCCGGTACTCCGATGTGCCTGTGATCAACGCGGGAGACGGCGGCCACCACCACCCGACCCAGACATTGACAGACCTTTTAACAATAAAACGCCTGTCGGGAAAAATAGAAAACCTCACCGTAGGTTTTTGCGGCGATTTAAGGTTCGGGCGCACAGTCCATTCGCTTGCAAAATCCCTTGCGCGTTATAAAAATATCAAAATGATATTTATCTCTCCGGCGGAGCTTGTGCTTCCCGATTACCTAAAAAGCATTTTAAAAAAAGCGAACGTAGATTTTGAGGAAAGGGAAAATCTGGATAAATCCATTTCGGAGATTGATGTTCTTTACATGACGCGCGTCCAGCGTGAAAGATTTTTTAACGAAGATGATTATATCCGTTTAAAGGATATTTACGTTCTCGACAGCGGGAAGATCGCTCTTGCNAAAAAAAACATGATCGTTCTTCATCCCCTGCCGCGTGTTAATGAAATTTCCGTGGAGATTGACAGCGATCCGAGAGCGGCCTACTTTAAACAGGCAAAATACGGCATGTACGCCAGAATGGCGCT
>JGI24695J34938_10001248_pt1 | contig 22355 bp, 14 predicted proteins | sample TergutCo191P3_FD_34938 | JGI IMG/M metagenome (IMG submission 34938)
ACACTTTCCGAGAGAAACTTAAAGAGCTTCTTGTAAAATATCCCAATGTGGATGTTGGAGCAATGGGCTTTCCCAAAGATTGGAAAAATGATCCGTTTTGGAGTGGTATATCTAAATTTCTTGTTATTCAGTCATAGGATATAAAATACTCATAAACAATTCATAACAACATAAGAGGATTTAATTTTCAATGATTAAACTTACATTACAGTATAAAAATCACTAAAAATACATAATATTCTTATAAAACCTGTGTATTGTGAGTATATTTGACAACATTGAACGAATTTTGTAGAATATTATAAAGCGGTAGTTTATTTACGCATTTTTAATAAAAAATGGGTAGGTAGAACGCTTTGATGATAAGGATGGGTTAGGGATTCATCACGTTTAATTAGAAGGAGGCTTAATGAAGAGAACGTTTACGATATTTCTGCTCGTGATGCTTGTAAGCGTTGTTTTCATGCCAAACAGTGCGTATTCACAGGCATACGAAACGAATCAGCGCAGTAAGGCGATTCATATTGTTTATGATGACTCCGGTAGTATGATACGGAGTAATAACGTCTACCTTGACAGATGGGGTCAGGCGAAATATGCGATGGAAGTTTTTGCCGCTATGCTTGAAGAAAGAGATACAATGCGTGTTTATTATATGAGCGATTTTGATACATCAGTCGGCGGTAATATAAACGCTAATCCAAGAATTGTTATTAACGGCTCAACACCGGCTACAGAAAGGGTTTCAAGGATTCATAATACTGTGACTCTTTCGGCAAATACACCTTTTGATCCTGTGGTAAAAGCATATAACGATTTGACGGCTGATAATGCTGATGATAAATGGCTTGTTGTATTAACTGACGGTATGTTCAATCGTTTAAACGGTGAATGGAATTATAATATAGACGTTAATGGTCGGTTGTTCCAATACGCAAGTCATAATGATATAAATCTGATTCTTCTGGCTATTGGTGATGATGTTGATTTGATCAGACTGGTTGATTCGCTTACGCCTAATGCAGGTATTGGTTATTTTGTTGATCACGCAAGAAATACTGCTGAAATATTGGGAAAAATTACATCAATTTGCAATCGGATTTTTAACAGGAATTCGCTTCGTTTTGGTAATGAAGCGAGACGTGAATTCAATTTTGATTTACCAATGATTGAATTATTAGTTTTTGCGCAAGGTGAAGAAGTTAGAATCAATGGGATTAGAGGCGGCGGATCGTTCAATCCAAGCGGAACGGTCAATGTACGTTACAGCGATGTCGCCGCCACGAATTATGTAAATGATCGTAATGTTATTATTTCGCGTGATTTAACAGGGGTTATCGCTTCATTTCAAAATATTCCGAAGGGAAGTTACAGTTTGGATGTCAGCGGAGCGCAGACGGTTGAGATTTATTACAAGCCTGATGTTAACCTCGGAATAAAATTGTTTAAAGGAAACAGGGAAGTCCGCAGACAGGATATCGAAGAAGGAGATTATCAAATACGTTTTGGAATTGTTAATGAGAGAGGAGAATTTTTTGAATCCGAGCTTTTAGGCAATGTAACATATACAGCTACGGTCAGGAATGACGGCAGAGAATTTCGCATAACAAACGGCGAGACTGTTTCCTTGACGCCAGGAGATTTTATAGTTGAAGTTAAAGCTCGTTTTTTAGATATTAATACTTCTGAATCCACGCACAATCTAAATGTTAGCGCTAAGCTGCCATGGGTTAAAAAGTATTGGTATATATTCTGGCCGTTATTAATTCTGTTATTAATTTTACTATTGTATTTATTATTATGGAAACCTAAAAAACGGTTCCCAAAATATATGAAAGAAGGAAGGCTTAAAATAATTGTAGAAAGAGACGGCGGCGATCCAGTACCAAGACATGACGGTCTTTTTAGAAAAAATAAGGAAACGACTTGGCTGCCTCTTTGTCCAGAAACAGGAATAATTATAGCAGCATCTGAAGGAAAGTTGCCACCTTTAAAAGTAAAAGCGATGAAAGATGAATTTATGGAGTTAATAAACACTCCTGATTTCTCAGGCAACATGGATTTTCTAATCAGTGATAGTCCAATACAAGAAGGAACGAAAAATAACAAAGAAATGCGTTGTACTGCCAAAATAAAATCTGTACATAATGTAAATGGCACAATAGAAACACATACATGCTCTTTCGCGGAAAACAGGAACCGAGGAAAAGGCAAGAGATAATAATCATAAGGAGGATATGAAAAATGAGTAAATTAGCACCAACTTTAATTGTAGGGCTTGGCGGCAGAGGTTCTGAAATTGTATCTATGGTAGCAAAAATGATTACCGAAAAGCAAAGAGAAAGGATAAGCTTTGTTGTATTAGATACTGATGTCAATGAATTAAATCACATAAAAGCAGAAAACTCTTTTATTCGTACAGTACAAACATCAACTAATATGACAGTAGGAGATTATCTGCATCTTGATGAATATACAAGAGATAATTCATTTCCTGTAAATCCCAACTTGTACCGAAAAACACTCACTGAAGGCGCCGGACAGGTGCGTGCTATTTCTCATCTTGCATTTGTTACTGCTATGAAGCGCGGGGAAATGGAAGAACTTGATAAAGCAATCTATGATTTATATAAACTGGAAAGTGAGCCAAGTGTTCAAGCGCTTAGAATAATTATAGTCAGTACTTTAGCCGGTGGTACCGGTTCCGGGCTTATTCTTCCTATATCTATGTATATTAAGCAATTTTTAAAAACAAGAATTCAAATACCTGGCAGTATAACACGCGGTTTTTTTATTCTTCCGGAAATTCTGTATGGAGCAGTTACTGCTGAGCCAATGCGCAATGCTTTTAAGTCAAACGCGTATGCGGTGTTGCGTGAACTTAATGCATTTATTCTTAAAGCTGATAATAATTTACCGGAACGTTATCGTGATAAAGTACACTTGAAGTTCCCTAAAATTGGTACCAGCGAATTTGAAGAATATGATGTTTTACCTATGGATTTTTGCTTCATGTTTGATGCGCAAAATGTTGAAGGGAAGCAGTTAAATTCTACCCAACAATACTTAGAACATGCCGCAACTTGTATTTACGCTCAATCAATTGGTCCTATGAATACTCGAAGTAATTCTTCTGAGGATAATACTATCCGCACTCTTGTTTCAGGACAAAGCCGTAATCGATATGCCGGAGCGGGTGCTTCTGAACTTGTCTACCCATCAGATCATATAATACGATATATAGCGTTAAGATGGGCAGCGCATACTGTTACTGAGCATTGGACAGTTTTTGACAAAATTTACAAGAAACAAAGTCTTGAAAACAACAGGGCAAGATTAAAAGGGCACGGTGTACAGGAGATAAAATGGGAAACAGAATATATAAATTCTGTAGATGGTTTAGCAGATAAGGGTGATAATCCGTTCGCTATGTCTGTGAAAAATGCCTCTTACTTTCTTGACAAGGATGGATTTACCATAACCGGAAATAAATGGAAGAACTACATAACAGCTCTTTATGAATTTGTTAAGCAAAGATCAACAAGCGGTCAGAGTGAAATTGATAACAGTCAAATATCCGCACAAAGCGCAGTTGAAGCACTTTCTGCCGAAAGCAAGACAGATATGTTTATATTCAGAAACGCATATAATTTCTTACTCTCGTATAAGGAATTGGTATCACGGCGAATTGGAGAAATTGGACGTGTCGCTTCATATGCACTTTTTAAGTCCGATGAAGATGGAATTTTTGGAGATAATCCCAATCAAATTGAATCATATATGTGGGATAATAGCAAAGAGTTTATGCATCCCAATGCGGTGAGATACTTTTTATATCAAACATTGCTTGAATTAGAGAAAAAAAGTCGAGATGTTGAAAAGCAAAATGAGAGGGATAAGGAAGCATTTAAAAGTTTTGACACTATGTTTGCTGATGATACAGATGATTCAATCAGAAATATCGGTGATTTTCAACGAGTTTATGATGACAGGAATTTCTGGGAACGCTGGTCAAAAAAATATGAAAGTGATCTTAATTCATTTAAAGAACGTTACGAATCTATACTCGAAACTGTTGCCAGATACCGGGTTAATGCGCCATTTGCAGTAGTTCTGACAGAAGCAATAAAATATGTGCGGAATTTATGCGGAGCATTTGAGTCATTTTATACATCATTTGATGCCAGTGTTAGTGATTTAAACAGAAAAATCAGTTCAACAAGAGATAAATACAGTCTGGAAAAAGGTAACACAATACGTTATGTTTGCGCATCACCAAAATGCCTTGATAAATTTTATGAAAAAATGGAATTTTCCGGAAACGCGCTTCAATTGTCAAGCGAGCTTTGCATAGATATCTATAGGCAAGTAAAACGTATTTCTCTTACTACAGAAGCAAAAGCAAACACATTTTTTACAGATATTTTTGACAATGTAATCTTAAAACATTTTAAAGATTCTGTTGCCACTAATTATGGCAGAGATATAAAAATGGATATCATTAGTGCAATGCAAGTTGAGGCTGATTATGAGAAAGACATAAAAGAACATAGTCATGTTATCAACTATGTAAAAAAAGTTATTAAAGACACGAAAAAACTTGCCGATCCGTTTATTAACCGCCCCATCGGTGAAGCTCCGGTCATTATACCTGCTTGCGCATATAATAAAAATCTTATTACTGATAACCCAGAACGGAATAATTTAATCCTTTCTGAGTTAAAATCATTCGGCGGTGTTTCTTGTGATAATGATGAAATAAATCCGGAAAGAATTTTATTTTACAGCGCAATATATGGTTTGTTTCCTTATGACTTATTAAGGTTTTCACCGCCACAAAAAAGCAAGACGAAAAATGATGGCGCAGGCGAATATTTCAGGTCATATTTTGATATGGTTAATCGTATTGAACCTGATACACTTACCACACCGGTAATTACGCCGCATATTCACAAACACTGGCATCTTATTTCAGAAATGCCGGATCTTAATGATACATTACAAAAAGAACAGGAAAGAGCTATTTATAAAGCACTTGTGCTTGGGCTTTTGTATGAGCGTATATTATATGAAAAAAACGGAGAAAAATATAAATATACACTTTGGTTAAATAGTAACAACAAGGAAATTAAACTTGTTACATTAGACGGGCTGCCGTGTAATTATTTTTATCAAGTAGTTGAGGCGTTGACGATTAATCCTGTAATAGTGAAGATGATTTTAAGCGCTATTGATATTGAGATGGAAACGGAGCGAAGAAACAACAAAATTAGGTATGAAGAAAGCGTATTATGTGCCGGAATAAAGAATTTAACTCTGCGCGAACTTTCTAATGATAACCGACCGATGAGTATTTTTGGTTTTGCTGCCGCATATAAGGCGAAAATGCCGCCGGATAAGTTTATTCTTGATCAAGGTCTTATGCTGCTCGAAGTAACACTTGAAACATTATATGAACAGCTTCAATTACTGTGTCCGGAAAATGAAAGAGGCGTTTGTTTTATCAATATCATTAATGAACAATTAAAATTGTTTACCAGTAATTTTGATTTTTACAAAAAAGAGCATCGTTCTGTAATAGATGATTATTTGCGTGAACTTTTACATGTTGTTATTAATGTTTTAACGGATAAAGGGTTTATAGACGCTTCGAAAAAAGTCAAAGAATTAATTAAAAAAGAATTTTGCGACGATACACAGGAGATGATGAAACCTAATAAAAAGAATGATGAGAAAAAAGACCAATAAACGGCATACATGTTATAAAAGAGGATAATCATGCAAACCGTTATCATAACAGATAGACACACAACACCTCTGTTTGCCGAGTATAGACGTATGTTTGCGCCTTTTCTCGTTGATCGCGGCGGAAGTGTATGTCAATGCTCATGGCATGAAGGCGGCAATGACATTGAGAATGCTGTACCGGAATTGTATAAAGCAATAAAAGGTCATCCTGAATGGCGAGCGATAATTTTTATTCATCCATCGCCTAATAAATTAACTCCTTTTAATCTTTATAACCCATTTGATTTTGAATGTAACCGAAGTGATGAATTTTTAATCAAAAGAAATCCAGCGGATTTAGTTCGTTTAACGCATATGCTGGCAGGGTACCCTTCTCTTGGAGTTAAAGGCTATGAAATTGGCTATTCATGCTACAACCCCAAAACATGCAAAAACGATTGTACTTATAACAATGGACGTTGTGTATTACAAAGAGAGCTTGATGAATTAAGTGAAAATGAGAGAAGAAAACTTGACAATAAATGCGGCGGAAAATTAAAGCAGCGTCTCATAGAAATTGACTACACTCCTGATGAAAAAGCTGAATACAAAAATCTAACAGAAACATATTCTTTCAATGAAAACCGACCTGTAGAAATTTTAATACTGACTACCAGAATGGTATACGAGCAAAACAGCAGAGAAACAATCAAAAAAGCAATTCGCCGTGCATGGGAATTTCGTGTAGATGAGGAGAGTTCTGATTTTTGGAAAGTATACCCTAACTCTTGCCGTTTCCTTTGTTATGATCTTTTAAACAAGGATCATACATGGTATCCACGCGATCTTTGGCGGCTTTTCCTTTTAACGCTCACACTTGCAATTAATCAATTTCCAGGGCAGGCATTGCAAGCATATCGATTATATAAAGCGGAATTAAAAATTGACGCTGATGATCTTGAACGTGTTTTAAATGAACATAATGAGAATCTATTATCTGTTCAGGAAATTATACAGGAGCGTATGCAGCGCTTACCGGAACTAACACAATCCAAGAAGAAGGATCCTGTACAGACCCAAGATATATCTGTAAAATTTGAGCATATTGATGAAGGTGATGTTAGAGCAACGGATAATAAATTTGGATTAGCATCTGATTGTCCAGTCTCAGAAATAAAGTCATGGAATGAATACATACAGAATGCGAAACAAACAATAGATAATATTTTATTTACTCCGAGAGAAATTGTTAGGGATAAAGCATCCGAAACACGTAAAAACACCAATGACTTTTCAGACAGAGAACAAGTGCTTGATACTTTCCAAGAGGAACGTATCCGCAAACGAATCGAAGATATTGAACCAGAGGTAATTAATACAAATGTATATGGTTTACTTGATACAGATAAACATAAAATTACTATAACAGAAGCCGGAAATGATATTCGCAAATTTATGAAATACCGTTTAACTAAACGAAATATTTTTTTAATATCATTATTTTCATTGCTTGTTTATCTCTGCGGATATATTCCGTATCTAATTAATTCCGCATCGATTAATTGGTTAACTTTTGGAGCAGCATTAGGTCTTGCCTTTATATCTATTGTTTTTTTAGCTGCGGGAGGTTTACTCGTTTTATGGTTCATGCGCTGCCAACTTAAGAAAATAATTAAAAAATATAATGAAATCGTAAGGGATATATTTGATAATGTAAATAAAAGCGCAGATGTCTTTTCAAAATATTTTTCAAATATTTGCACCTATATGTATGCCCGTTCATTAATTTCCGGCATAGAATTGAAAAATAATAATGATTATACAGAAAAGAAAATGTTGAAAGCCCATCTTTTTTCGATTAAAAGAAAAGTCAAAAAGAATATGGATATATGTTCTTTATATAATAAGCCAATAAATAATTCCTTAATAATTCATCCATATGCTGATATTACAGAAAGTCTATTATTGGAACTACCTTCTACATGTCAATTGTATGAACTTTCACGAAATAAAAATAAGAATACATTAAAGCTGGAAAATACCGGTAAAATGTTTGATGCACCGTATAGTTTTATCTCAGCTATCCTCTTTAAAAATGAAGAAGTATATAGCAAAGGAGGAGAGTAACAATGCCTGATATAATACAAGAATTGATAAAAATATTACTTGCTATTGCGCCGTATGTTACACTCCTTTTATTATCTTATAAAATAAATTTATCAAAACAAAAACGATCAAGGCAATTTATATTTCCGTTAGTGGCAGTTGTATATTGCATTATAGCGATATTCACTACAAATAAAGTTAATAACATAATTATATCTTTTATAGCATTGCTTGGGCAGTATGTACCATTTATTTATAATCTCAATCTTACAGAATGGCTTAATTATATTTTTAATTCTATTATTGTTATTGTATTTTTAATAGTAAAAGGAATCTTTTTACCAATAGCAGACAAAATTTGGAGTAAAGAACACTTATTATTTAATCAGACATCAGGGAAATTTTATGAACATAATGAACGCATGAGTGCATGGGTTTTAAAGGACGAATTCGGACAAGCGAAAACTTTATGGAAAGGATTCTATTGGTTTGGAGTAGGTATATCATCAGTAATACTTGCTTTAGCTCGTTTATATCCTGAATGGATATTTTTTCAAACACCTTTTTATCCTGTATTCGGTGTTTTAGTTATGGGGGAAATATTGTTCTTTCTCTCCGGACTAACATTACAGGAAATGCTGTCAACAATTGCTGGTGATAATGATGAACATTACCGTATTGCTAATTATGGTATACTTCGAAGGGTATTCCATGAATTTTACGAGGATCGTATTTTATTTGATAATACCGCCGATAATCTTTCAGGAATAACATCATTTGAAATGCTTGATAATCTTGCTGAAAGCGATAACAAACTGGATAAAGTAATATCCAAGTATTTTACAGACTTGAAAGAAAAAGGATATAATATAGACCCTAGTTTTGTTCGATCTTCTATTGATATGGTTAACGGGAAATCAGTATTAATTAATATTCCATTTTATCAGGATTTGACCGCGTATATTTTACTGCCACTTGTCAGAAAGCTTTTATCTTATGAAAAAGCTTTAGTTATTGTTGGAAGGGATAGCGCCGCTGATGATGTTAAAAACTGGATGAATACCGGTATAGCTTCTTTTTGCGGTACTCCGTATTTGTGGAAAACAGAAATTATGACAGAACAAGAGAGTGATTGGGATATAGCTATACTTAGGTTTGCTGATGTGTATAACCGCCGTATATTTGATATTAATGCTAAAGTTCTGAATCAGGTAGGATTTGTTTTATTAATTGAACCATCACGTATTGCATCGACAGGACAAATTGGGCTTTCACTTATTGTTGATAAGATTAGCAAAGATTCAAAGGAAGTTGTTTACTGTTCTTGTGATCGCAATTGTGATGGTCTTGTGGATACTATCTCTCATATATTTAAAGTAAATCTGACAGAGGTTTTTGCTACAATTCCCACTCTTGCTACATCTTCTTTTATGTACTGGAACGCTCACGGTGATTTCATGCATCATAAAATACTTTCCAATATCGCCCATTATCTCGGTATCGGAACAGAGTTATCTACTGTAGCCCTACGTAATCAAATATCAAATACAAATTGGATAAGCAGCGAGTGTTTCCCTGTTTTAGATATAAAATGGATTGCAGGACAGTATTACAATTCTATATGTAATTACATCGGTTATCAACAGAGTCAGGAAGCATTTGCCGATGTATTTAAAGTTGATTCAAATTTGTGGAATTTAAAAATTCAAGACAATTCTTATCTTACAGTTGAAGATGAATTTAATAATCTTTTTGAAATGACACGGCTTTATTCAACACGGGCTAAAAATCAAGGTTTTGTAAATGTTGTAAGTGAAAATTACCTGTTACGTGATTATATGGTTGAGTATGCTTCAATTTTTTCCGCTGATTCAAAAGTAATTCCTTCTATTGTTTCCGATTATACAAGAACAGAAAGAAATACTGTTGTTGGCATGATCATGCGAATGTACTGCGGAGAGGTAAGTAAAACAGAGTTAGAACATCATCTGTCACTTGCAGGAATAAAATATACAGATGCTTTTGATAAATTCTGTGAACTTGTTCCTGAACATTGTAATTTAGACATTGTGGAAGTAACACCATTCTTTAAGGAAGAAACTGTCGGGGACGAAATGCTGATTGTAAAATGCCCCTATTACACAATTCAAGATAGTAATACAAAACTTGCCGTTTATGCAAGAAATCTTTCTAACGCATATTTTATAATAGAAGACGATAAAGATAAAAATTATTTTCTTGGCGATATGCTATATGGTCAAGTATTTCAAAAATTCCTTCCGGGTCAATTTTTAACTTACTCAGGAAAATATTATCAGGTACATACTATTATGTTGAAAAACGGAGCCGGTGTTGTATTAAGGCGCGCATCGGATCATATAACAGACCGTAAATGCTACAGACAGCGCAGAGAATATACATTGTCTAATTTTAAGAAAGATCATGCAATGGGTTCCAGCCATACAAGCAGAGGTATTGAAATATGCCGCGGATTTTATGTAATTAATGTAAAAACACATGGATATTATGAGCTTACATCACTGGATAACCTTGCAGCCGCACATCTGGTTGATTTAAACGGTATACCTGAACGAGATTATAGAAATAAAGCTGTACTTTGCCTGAAACTACCAGGAGTAAATGAAGATGTACGTTTCACGATTGCATTATTGCTTAATGAAATATTTATAACTTTTTATCCTGAAAGTTATCATTATATAACGGCAACAATTAAAAAAAATTCTGATACTGTTTCTAATATAACCGATTTATTAAATATTATTAATCTTAATGGAATTGATGATGAGGATTCAATATTTATCATAGAGGATTGTGAAATTGATTTAGGATTATTAGTTTCTATTGAACGGAATATTACACGATTTCTTGAAATAATTTCAGAATGTTTAATATGGAATGAGATGAAACTAACAAAAGCAGGCTATTTTGAGAAAAAAGATGAAGAGGCTGATTGTTCAGAAATTATTAAAGAAACACCTGAAGAAAGTGTGGCATCTGAAACTGATATTGAACAAGAAGGGACAGAAGAAAATAATGAAAAGAATACCGAGGATAATGAAAATGATGATATAGCTGTTGATGAGCAAATTATTAATACACAGATTAGCGGTGCTGAATTAATTGAACCACCCAAAAAGTACAGTGATAGCTTTTATTTGCTTTATGGATATAAAAAACTGGATTTTATGTTAAATATTAAAGACACATTACGTTTTCTATCTCTTAATTGTTACGATAAAAATGCTCTGGAGCAAGCTCGTATTAACTCCGATATTGCCGCCAGTATAAAAGCGGAATATTTATATTTTAAAAAACCTGATGCGCATTTCTGCGATTTTTGCGCTGTAGAATTATCGGGTGCTGAGTATGATACTCTTTCTGACGGACGTGAACGTTGTGTACAATGTTCAAAATCTCCTCTTAAAACTGTTGAGCAATTTACAAGGCTTTACGAGAATGCTCTCCGTAATATGGAGACTTTTTTCGGTATCCGAATTAATGTCCCTATAAAAGTACGAATGGCTAACGCAAAAAAGATAGCAAAATTGTGCGGATTAAGGTTTGTTCCTTCTCCACGTTACATAGGGCGTGTCCTTGCTTTCGCAAAAAAGGACTCTAACGGCTATACTATCTATGTTGAAAACGGCTCTCCCAAAATTGCCGCAGTTGCCAATATAGTCCATGAATTAACACATATATGGCAGTATGTGAACTGGAACAATGTAAAAATTTTAAAGCATTACGGTAAGGAAAACAGACTTTTGATTTATGAGGGAATGGCAAAATGGGTTGAGATTCAGTATTTGTTTTTCCTTAATGAAGTTTCTTACGCTAAAAGGCAGGAAATCTATACCAGATGGCGTGATGATGATTATGGGCGAGGATTCATTAAATATGCAGATCAATATCCGCTTATTTATGGACCAGGATACAGGAAAACATCGCCGTTTAACAAGGAATTGCCGCTGGAGTTGCCAATTTGAGAAATCTATTAAACTTAAAATATTATGAATGATATATATAATGAAAATATTTTATATAAATAATTATAGACAAATATAAAAATAATATAAGGAGATAAAATCTATGAAGAAAAAAGAAGCGGACTCAAATTACAACATCAATGAAAATGTTAACACAAAAAAGAGTATTATTATTTCAAAAATTACTAATTTAACTCCCCTAATTAAAATTACTATTCTTGTATTTCTTGCTTTAACGTTGATTTTAGTATTTCTTTTAGTCAAAAATTCATTATTTAATAATATTGGAAAAGTAGTATACGGTTTATATGGATTATTTACTTTAATAGTTACATTAAAGCCAAGTATTCTAAATCCACTTTTAGATTTCTTACTTATGAGACACAATATTAAAAAACCTTCAAAAGAATGGAAAAAACTTTATAAAAATGTGATAAAACAGGCTTATAAGAATGTGGAAGATGAAAAAGAAGCAATTCGCGAAAATCAAATATTAGAAATAACTATTTCTAAATATAGAGATGAAAATATAAAAGCAATAATAGTTACACGAACTCACGAGTATATTATATATAATCCATACACTGATAAGGAACACCCTTATAACATAGAAATGCCTGCTGATTTAGGTACACGCAAAAATCTTCCAGATAATAAGGTTAAAGAAATGCGAATGATTGATTCATCAAAATCATTTAGCGACCTAGATAAATGTGGAGGTTTTTTAAAAATGGAATTTATAATAAATGATGCTGAACCACTAATTATAAATGGCAAAGATCTTCTTATTTCTGCTAGAAGTAATTATCGTGGTTATAAAATTGATATTGAACAAAATGATACAAAAGTTAAATTTTTTAAAAATGTAACAATACCTAAAGAAGGAAAAATTAAATGTATCTTTCATACTTTTGGCGTATATCATTTCCGAGATAAACTACAATGGGAATTTAATGAATTTTGTAATGGATTAGATATGAGCGTAATAAAATATGTTAAATTTAAAAATTTACAATATAGATTCAATCATCATGAAAGAAAATTAATCGAAGAAGCTGATTCTATATATTCAGATGAAAAGGATAAGATTAATATAAATAGACCTATATTCCCATATCAAGGATTTGAGATCCGCTGGGAAGCTGAAAAAAATGAAAACTAGGTTAGATTGAACACAAAAAATATGATGAATCAAATATAAATGAAAATATTCAATATTGATAGTGTAATTATAATTATAATAAGAAGATAAGGAGATTGAAATATGAGTGTAAAAAAAATTAGAAATTGGAAAGATGATTTTATTAAAAAATATTTTTTTGATAAAACGACTACCTTGTTACTACCATTTTTCTTTATTACTTTAAGTATAGCTGTTTTTCTACAACAATTTAATTCTTTTTCGTTAAAGCGAGCTGTTGAAGATGATGGAGTTATAGGTTTGGTATCACAAATGACAGGTATTTATGCGTTTCTAATAATCACTGTTATTGGTTTCATATATACTATTTTACAAAAACATATAAAGAAAAGCATGGAAACAGAATCATTAATGGATGTTAAAGCATTTGTAATTGATATAAAAAATGATAATGATGATTTAGATAAACCTATACCAAGGGAAAAACAACTCTATAAACTTAATGAATATTTTTTAAATACCATAAAACAAGATAAATATGGATTTATAGTTGGAAAAAGCGGAAGTGGAAAATCCACATTACTAAAAATGTATATTAAAAAAAATTATAACCCTAATTTACCCACAGATGAAAATAATCAACCTATTGAGAGATTTAAAGCTGATGACTATATTAATGCTTCTGATTTAAAAAATAATTTAGAAGAAATTATTAACAAATGTAAAAATATAAATATCAATCATTATTTAATAATATTTGATCAATTTGAAAGAACTTTAGAAAATTTAAAAGCATTTAATGAAATTTTATCTTTTTTAATTAGAACGAGAAACTCTGTCATATATCCTTTTTTTGTAAGTACAAAATATCATTACATTGACGCAATACAACAACTTCAAAATGCATGTGAACAAGACAAAAAAAAATTAAAAGATACTGAGAATATAAAAAATTTTTTTGTAAAAGTATTACCAGAAGAACAAAATAGTATGTTAGAATATTTAAGAGATGACTTGCAAATATTAGAAAGTGATTTGCGTTATGAGTTTCTTAAAGAAATTTTATCACATGATAACAATGTGTCAATGATAGAAATGAATATTGCAAGAATTTATTTCAGTGATTCTGAGTTGTTTAAAGAAGAGAAAAAAGATGGTTATAAAGCGACACTTTCAAAAGGAAATTCTATTGAACATATTTTAAAAAAATATTTTAATAAATTTTTTGCTGGAATAGAAGAATCACATTTAGCAATGATTATGCTTTATGCAATCTGTTGCAGTGATTATTCTAATACTCTAACAATAGATGATTTTAAAAATCTCACTTTCGCTCCGTTAACTAAAGAAGATAAAAAAGACGAACCAACAAGAACCATACAAGGAATACTTGATGTTTTAGAAGAAAAAAAAATTATTGAGAAAACAAGTAATAAAGATAAATCAGAAGTATCATATATAATGACCCATGATTATTTAATTACTTATCTTGAGGATTACTGTAGCGGAAGGTTGTTTGAACAAGTAACTTCTAATATACGTTCTTATGTTAAAGAAAAAAAGAAACAAATAAAAAAAGCGATTAAAATGAAAGATGGCAAAGAAGCAGAAGCGAAAGAGTATGTTCATGAAAATACACTTTCAATATATTATCAAAAAATCATAATAGACAAAAAAAGCAGTAAACTCTTACCTGTTTGTTTAGCTATTCTTTGTATTGCTGTCCTTGCAGTCTGTATTTATTATGAAATAACAGAATTTAACGTAGAATTATTTTCATTTTTTGGATTCAAACTTAATCACAATATGCTTGCTTTAAATGTACTAGCAACAGGAAGCGCTATTTTCTATATCTATCATTACTTATACCATTTTGCAAAAATATTTCTTAGTAGCTTCCAGAAAGGATGTCGTATTGAATGTATACTTATTTACACAATAATAATAATCGGAATATTCGTTATTGTAATGTCAATGCTATTTTTTGAAATTTCAATTGTCTTTATCGCATTTGAATGGTTAATAGTTGCTTTTCTGCATTTAGTTCTAGCAAAAAAGCCATTGTCAAATGAAAATGCAAAAGTCAGACTCAATAGAGAAGGTTCGTTATATATTGGAATATTTTTTATCTTAATTATTCTAAATACGATAGTAATATTTTTTGGAGGTATTACAGAATTTCATTATATAATTTTTACTGTAATTGTAATATTTATTATTCGTCAACAAATACATAAAGATTTTATGCTTGCAAAGTTAGGATTATTCACCAGTTTAAGTTTGAAAGGAGATATTAATGATTAAGGCCGCTCTTGTATTAGAAGGAGGTTCATTACGTAGTCTTTATACATCAGGTGTACTAGATGTATTTATGGAAAATGAGGTGGAGTTTGAATGTGTCATTGGAGTATCGGCAGGTGCTCTTAATGCAGCAAACTATATTACTAAACATATAAATCGTTCCGCAAAAATAAACATATTACATTCAAATGATCCGAATTATTATGGTTTTAAGCAGTTGGTTTTTAAAAGAAGAGCCTTTAATTTTAATTATCTTTTCTATAAGCCAATTAAAGACTTATATCCTTTTAATGAGGAAATATTAATTACTAATAAACAAAAATTTTTAATTTGTGCAACCGATTGCAATACTGGAAAAGCCGTATATTTCCAAAAAAGTAATTATAAAGAATTAGTAAATGCATTACAAGCATCAAGCAGTATGCCATTATTAAGTAAACCTGTTAATGTTGATGGCATAACATGTTTAGATGGAGCGATAACAGATCCTATTGGTGTGTATAAAGCACTTTCAGAGGGGTATGATAAAGTTGTTCTTGTATTAACTAGAGATTTAGAATATGGCGGAAAAAAAATATCAAATATTTTAAATCTATTAATTAATATAATATATAAAAAATATCCCGAATTGATTAAAGCATTAAAAAACGTACCAATAAAATATTTTTCCATTATTGAATATATTAACAAAATGGAAAAGGAGAAGAAGGTGTTTGTAATAAGACCAGATCGTGAAATAATAATTGGGAAAATGGAAAAAAATGCAAGAAAACTTATAAATCTATATTTTCAAGGTCGAGATGATGCTCGTGGTTTACTTCAAAAAATGTATGAGTATTTAGAAAAATGATTTATTATAAATATTATAATTATGAAATTTGATAAAATGAAACTTAAAAAAAATATTAAACAACGTGTATTTATTATAATTTTTATTCTTGTTATTATCTACATTGCTGTACCATTAACATTGGCAATCTACATATTTGAACGTGCGTACAATACAAGAGTTGAAATCCCAAAATACTCGCCTTGGGTGCGATATGAAGATGTAAAGGGATATACTAGACGATTATTAAGTTTTTATTCCGGAGAAAACAAACTACAAGCATATTTATATGGTGAGGATAATCAAAAAGGCTTAATAGTAATATCTCATGGCATTGATTGGAGCGCAGAAAATTACTTTACCGAGACAATGTATTTTGTTGATATGGGTTGGCGTGTATTTGCTTTTGATAATACCGGACGTCACGGTAGTGAGGGGCGTGGTACAATTAGTCTTCAGCAATCGGTACTTGATTTAGATTCAGCTCTAACATACATAGAAAATCAAAACTGGAAGCTTCCTATTGTGTTGTATGGACATAGTTTAGGCGGTTATGCTGTTTCTGCTATACTCAGCAGAAAACATAATATTAATGCTGTCGCGAGTATAGCGGGATTCTCCACACCAGTAAAGGTTATGCATGAGGTTGCAAGAGATAACCTTGGCTTAGGTTTTATTGCAACTCTTGGATACCCTCATACGTGGATATATAATCAAATGCGTTTCGGGCGATTTGCAAATTTATCAGCTATTGACGGTATCAACAATAGAAATGTTCCAATTATGATTATTCATGGTACAGATGACCATTTAATTGCGTACAATGGCGCAAGTATAATTGCACAACGTGATAAAATTACTAATCCAAATGTTGTGTTTGTATCTCGTGATACTCCTCCTAACAATGGTCACAGTAATTTATTACGAAGCGTAGAAACTGCTAATATTATTATTGAAATGACTAATAAAGTAGAAAGAATTTCAGATTACTATAATAAAAATATTTCTGATGATATTTTGTTAGATATATATAATGAATTTAAAGATAGAGTAAATATTCTAGATATTGAAAGAATGAATGAAATAAATGATTTTTTTTTGAATTCTTTAAAACAATTGTATTATTAACTCAGCTTACGCATAAGTATTTTTTATTTTGGAAAAAAGCCACAAAAGTGTGTCAAAATGACCTATTTATTAAGTGTTTTAGGCTTGTTTTCAACTTATTACTCTTGCGTAAGGTGAGTTATTAATTTATTCTGACAAGTGATTGTTGATAAAAACACAGCTTACACATAGGATTATGAATAAAGAGTCACAAGTCATAACAATATCAAAAATATATATGGCATTAAAATAAAGTAAAGATGCAAAATTATTGAACATTGCCCCATTCTTCATGAAAATGTTTCAAATACATTTCCACAAAATTATGGCGTTCTTCTGCTAATAATTTTCCAGTTTTCGTATTCATATTGTTTTTTAATTTGAGAATTTTTTCATAAATATGGTGTATACCAGATTTTCCTGAATAAGCTGATTTTGCTTCTCCTTCATAGTCACCGCCCAATGCTATTGCTGGATCATATATCTTATTACCAACTGAGCCGCCATAAGCAAAAACCCTAGCAATTGCTATTGCTCCAATAGAATCAAGATTATCCGCATCTTGAACAATCATTGTTTCAATATCTCTATTCGTTAATCGTTTTTCACAAAAAGAATATTCCTCATGAAATTCTACGGCAGTCAAAATTTGCTTTACCTTATTATCTGTTAAGCCTAACGGTTTGATAAATTTCTCTATAAAAGGCAAAGACTCTTTTGGTTCAATATACCTTCCAGATTGACTTTGCATGATCCGGTGTACATCGTGGAGAAAAGAAGCGATTCCGATTACAATAATATCTCCCTTCTCTGCTATTTGAATTTGAAGTGCAAGATTCAATACTCGTTTTAAATGGAAAAAATCATGACCACTTGAATCTTCCTTAAAATATTCACGTATTTCTGTTTCAAGAATCTTTATTGCATATTCTAATGATAAAACCATAGAATAAAGATATAATTATTTTAGGAAAGGAGCAATAAGGAACAAAATCACACCAAACGCATGAATATTTTATACTGGAAATTTATGTCGTTTTGGGAATTTAAATATTAAAGAAAGATGAAGCAACACTTTTTAATGGATTTTTCTGAAAAACTGAGTTTTCTTGTATAATTTAGGTACTCTCATAACCTTTTTAAAGGCTTGATGAGGTTCTTTTGAGGGTATTTCTTCAAGCAGATTCGTTCATGCGTTTGGTATGGGAACAAAATAATTACAATTGGTTAATATTAAGTATTATATTGCAATATTAATATTATATAGTATATTATTCATTTTTGCTATTGCTATATTGATGAATACCATGACATTTTAGATATTTTGCTTGAAATATGCTTGATTTTAATTAAAAAATTACATAATTTAATACATAAAAGGAAATTTTAATTATATAAGTAAATGGAAAGACATTTTTTTACAACAGGACAAGATTGTCCTTTTAACTGCCAATATTGTTTTGAGATATTTAATAATTATAAATTCCCAGTTATTTGTTATAATGAAGTTAGAAACTTGAATAATTGTTTCATTTATCCTACTTTTAACACAGAATTTTTTTTAAATGAGCAATTATTGAGTTTTTTCAATGAGTACATAAAAAAGAGTAATGCATTTAATATTTTTAGCTTTTCCACGAAAAGTAGTATTGATGAAAAAGATTTTTTAAAATTAATTGAAATTAATAAGAGTCTACGAATTAAAGAGATAGGTGATATTAAAATTAGCGTTAGCTTAACCCATAAATACAATATTGATGATAATCTAGAAGAAGGAACTGCTAGTTATCAAGAACGATTATCATTGGCTAAAAAGTTACAAAAGAACAATATAAAGACGGCAGTTAATATAAAACCTATTTTACCATTTGTAAAATTAGAAGAATATAAGGAAATTATTAATGATTTTATATCGAACGATATTAGATATTTTGTAACTGGAGATTTATATTTTAGTAAGAATACTGATTTTTATAATCAATATATCAAAGATTATAATAATATAATCCAAAAAAGTGTTATGTGGCTAAAAAGTAATCCTGTCTGGACACAGATAGTTTCAAAAAAAAAAATAGGAGAATTAGCAATGTATATAAAATCATTATCAGGGTACCACTTTGAAAGTGATGAAGATTTATTAAAAGCTATGTTTTTGATAAAGGAGTAAAATATGGATTTTGGTTTTGTAATGAATATCATATTAGCTGTATTTCTTTTTATATTTACAATAAGAGATATTCTACTTAGTAATATTGCTGTCGATTTTAGTAACTCTAATTGGTTTTTTAAGTGGTTTCTCTCTCCTAAACAGCATATCGCTGCAAAGCAATTAGCAAAAGAAATGGGGTTTGATAGTAATGAAGATGTTATTAAAAAAACAAAAAAATATAAAGGCGATCCTTGTGAAGATGTTATAAAATATTTATCAGAGTGTATTCATAAAGATAAATACTTTTTTGGTAGTAAAGATATTAATGAACAAAAACACACAACTGATTATTATGTTGATATAATGGGATTCACCCATAAAAAAGATAATTGTGAAATGTTGTATAAACTTATAAGTAATTTGATTAAACATGAAGGTGATTATCATTATGTATTTTCAACAAAGGATATGAATATGTCATTATTAGCAATGTTTCCATTTAAAGAGAATGTAATATCTATTGCCGCAAAAGAAAATAATAATTTATCAGAAGTAATATCTAAGTCAAATGAAGAATACTTTATTAATTATGAAGGATTACGAGAGTTGCAAAAATATTATAGAAAAAATAGTAATAATCCTATAAAAGGTATAGCAGTTACATGTAATTTAGCTGATGGCAAAAAATATCTTGAAGAAATAATTAAATTTAATGAAGCATTAGAAGAATTAAAAAAATCTGGAGAAATTGGAAGTAAGATACAAATAATAAAAACTGTTTATTTGTTATGCAGGGTTATTGATAATGGAGATAAAGATAATTTTGACATAGAGTATGATGAGGCAGGATTAAAATGTTATAGATACTTTGATTTAAATGATGATAAAAAAAAGTTTTTGCTATCTATATCAAAAGGTGAAAATGAAAGTCATGATTTTCCATGTTATAAATGTATGAAGAAGAAAGGAAAACCTAAATGCAAAAATAAAAATTGCTATAAGGATCGTTAATATGAATAAAGAATGGAAAGATGTTAAGTTATTTCACGATTTATTTGGTCATCCTGCATCAGAAATCCCAAGAATGATAGATAGAAAAAGAACACGGAGTAGAGGAACATGGATGCTTGAGGAAGTAGCAGAATTTCTTACTGCTGAAGATATTTATGAACAAGCAGATGCAATGATTGATTTAATGTATTTTGCATTAGGGACTATGGTAGAAATGGGAATTGAACCAGACGAGTTATTTAATATTGTTCAAAAAGCCAATATGGATAAATTATGGGAAGATGGGAAGCCGAGATATAACACAAAGGATAGCAAGGTAATAAAACCTGACAATTGGGAAGATCCAAAACCTAAAATAAAAAAATATATTGACATGTTGATTGAGGATAGAAAACATGATTAAGCAATCATATATTCCTTTAAAAGGAGAAAATTTTTTTTGTGTTCCTGTTTCACTTTATATTATTATTAAAAGTGAAGGGTTTTCTCTTTCATTAGAAGATATTATTTCAGATTTTAAATATTACTTTCCAATTAATTATATAATTCCATATAAAATCAATAATTATAAATATACTTCAGTAAAAAAGAAATGGGGTATTGTAACAGAAGAAGAAACAATAAATTTGTTCTTTAAAAAAAGAAACCTCCCATTTGTTGAATTGTTTATATCTATTAATACTATCGCAGAATACAATTTTCATGATTTCTTATATACTGCGAAATCAAATGGCAATCATATTATTTTTGGATATGATTATTCTAGATTATACAATGGTATTAAAGGAGATGTCGGACATGTTTCTATTGTAAATAGTATTATTTCGGAAGATATTATTGAAATAATAGATCCTGGTGAAAAAGATTATGGAATAAAACAAATTTCTTTATATAATGTATATTATTCAATAAAATCAAGAAATGATGGATTATGGATTATTCAAAGAAAAAATTGATAAGATCATAATATTTATAATAAATCAATGATATAATTATTTTTATACAGGAGGCTCCCAACTATGCACCGACAAATAACCGCCGAAAAATGCTTCGATTACATTATGAAATTACAAGGCGTTGATGAGTTAAAAGAAAAGGTTCAACGCCTGCAGAAATTCAAAGAAAACAAGGAAAAATACTCAGTGCCGGATATAACGCTTCCCAATTATCTATGGATAGCGAAACGAGGCGGAGGAATATCAACATGTATAAACGCTTTCGCGGAGTATCTCTACAATGCCAAAATAATCGAATTTACAGGCATTGTTAAATACTTTGAATTTAAGTTAAATTACATCGCCCCTGATAATTATTTTTCTGAGTTAACAAGGCTGAATAATACGATATCGGAAATTGCAGGTCATCACAGATATTATAAAGGACTGGCTTGTATCAATATTGACGACTGGGCGCAGCATACCAATGAGAAATATTTTTATAAGTTCATAGATTATATCGCAAGCAAGAACGATAAAATATTGGCAATTCTTTACGCACACGCAAATAACAATCGTATGGTAGAGAGTATTGAATCAACACTTTCGTCTCATATACGGTTTGAAACAATATCGCTGAGATTTCCGAACGCTAATGAACTGGCTGATTATATAGAATCAAAGTATTTTAAACAACAATGTTTTAATCTTACAAGCGATACCAAAATATTGTTGAAAGATTCTATTGAGGTAATAATCAATGGAAAACACTTTAACGGGTTTATGACTATCAAGCAATTAGCCAATGATATTTTGTACAGTTTATTTACATCAAATATCAACAGTTATGATATTTCCGCTGATATGCTTTCTGGTTTCAGCAAAGATTCATCATATATTAAACGAATAAAAACATTTGTAAGCGCAAGTAATGAGATAGGGTTTAACTGTACAAATATAGTAATTACCTGACAGTCACCCTCCGAATGAAACCGAAATTAAGCGGCTTTTTCCTCCTGTGATTTTGGATTGGGAATGCCCTCGA
>JGI24695J34938_10001251_pt1 | contig 22330 bp, 15 predicted proteins | sample TergutCo191P3_FD_34938 | JGI IMG/M metagenome (IMG submission 34938)
CGCCGGCTTTTTTCGCTTCTTCGGCGATAGTGCTCCATTCGGCTGCGGAAATCATTATAACAATTGTTTGTTCCGGCGATTTGGATTTCGATTTTATTTCTCTTGCAAGCGCAATTCCGTCAACGCCCGGCATTTTCCAATCAACAAAATATATGTTGTAACTGCCGTTAATGCCGATAAGAGTCAGAGCTTCCTGCGCGTTTAACGCGGTGTCGCAGTCCGAACCGAAACTTTGTATTACATCTTTAAAATAATCAAGCACTTCCTTGTCGTCATCAACAGCCATTATTGTGACATTGCTCCAATTTATTCCTGCTTCGTTTAAGTTATGCGCAATTTTTTGTCCGCGTTTGGCTTTAAACGTAAACGAAAATGCCGAGCCTTTGTTGATTTCCGATTTTAATTCTATGTTTCCGCCCATCATTTCCACGATTCTTTTTGATATTACAAGCCCGAGCCCTGTGCCGCCGTATTTGCGGGATGTTCCGACATCAGCCTGCTGAAAAGAATTAAAAAGTTTTTTCTGCTGCTCGGGAGATATTCCGATTCCCGTATCTTTAACCGTTATCTGAATAGTGTATTCATCGTTAATTTTTTCCAAAAATCTGGTTTCGAGTTTTACCGATCCTTCCTCGGGCGTAAATTTTACCGCGTTGCTTAAAAGATTTGTTATCACCTGAGCAAGACGCTGGTCATCGCCGATTAAATTCCCTGGAATTGATTTGTCGATAAAAACAGAAAGCTTCTGCATTTTTTCGTCGGCTTTGAAAGAAATTATGTTCATAACGCGCTGAAGCATTTTTTCAAAATCAAACTCTTCGCGCGAAAGTTCAAGTTTATTCGCTTCTATTTTAGACATGTCAAGAACATCGTTAATTACACCTAACAGATGCTTTGAAGCGTTTTCGATTTTGTCAAAACAATAATCCTTGCGCTTTAATTCTTCCGCGGATTTTCCGATAACAGTCATGCCGATAATCGCGTTCATCGGAGTGCGGATTTCGTGCGACATATTGGAAAGGAAAGTGCTTTTTGCTTCTGAAGCCGAAGTGGCGCTGACTAAAGCGTCTTCGAGATTTTTGGTAAGTTCCTTGTAATCGCGAAGGTCGTATAAAAATCCCAGTCCGATAAATTCATCTTCGTCTTCCACGCGGATCAAAGTAACTTCGCACGGGACAGGTTCTCCTTTGGCTGTTATATGCGGCCATTCGGTTTTTACGATTTCGCCTGATATAGCGCGGCTCATATTGTTAAGCGCTTCTTTAAGCGCAAGCCGTCCGCCGGGAAGATACTCCGGAGAAAAATCATCAAAGTAACGTTCCACAACATGTTCTTTTGTAGAGTCAAACATTTTTACAATAACATCATTGCAATCGGTAACTCTCGGAGGATTGCCTTTAAAAATTGCCATGCCGATAGGAATGTTTTCGATAATCACTTTATTTAAACGCGCGGCTTTTCTGATTTCGATTTCCATTCCTTTGATCTTCCGAAGATCGTACGCGAATGCAAGTCCTAAATATTTATTTTCGGTTTCGATACATGTCATGGTAATTTCGCACGGAATTATTTCGCCTTCAAGATTTTTATGATTATATTCAACCCGCAACACTTCGCCTGTGGTCATTACTTTTTTCATCGCTTCAAGAGCTTTATCCATCGATCTTGAACCGTCGGGCTGATACTCCGGTGAAAACTCCGGAAAGTTTTTTATATAATACTGTTTTGATGCTCCGCAGATATAAAGCATTTCTTCGTTACAATCGATAATATTAATATTTTCGTCAAAGATTGTAAGACCGAATGGAGCTGATTTTAATATTGCCTGGTTAAACTTATGAGCAAGACTTGTGTCGCGATCTATTTCGGCGCGTAAAAGCGCGTTTTCATATTCCAGAGCTTTAATTTTTTCCATTAAGCCGCTGACAGAATCCATTTTATCCTCCGGCGTTTACTCTGAAAAATTATATCACGAAATTTATTTTAAATAACTCTTTAACTGTAAAATTAATTCGTTAAGGTCAATCGGTTTTCTGATATGTCCGTTCATGCCGGCTTCGAGGCATTTTTCCACATCCTCGCGGAAAACGTTAGCTGTCATTGCAATTATCGGAATACCAGGAGGGTATTCCGATAATTGCTTAGGAGTTTGCGAAGCAAACTCCGCGCAATTTAGCTTGGCAGTTTGCGAAGCAAACTCTGCGCAATTCTGATTGGGAGTTTGCGCAGAAGAATCTGCGCGATTTTTTTCGAACTCTCTGATTTTACGCGTTGCCTGATAACCGTCCATTTGCGGCATTTGTATATCCATAAAAATTAAATCATATTTTTCCGGCGACTGGCAATACATGCGCAGAGCGGCTTCACCGTTTTCGGCGCATTCGATTGTAAGATTCGATGATTCAAGCAGCGTCATGACAATCTCGCGGTTTATTTCTACATCTTCAGCTAACAGAACAGTCTTTCCCGAAAAATCATCTGATAAATTATTTTGTATGTCCGATTTTTCATCAAGTTTTTCTTTTTCTTCTTTTGAGCCGCGCTTTAATAAGATATTAAATACAAAGGTCGCTCCCTTTCCCAGTTCCGACTCTACGCAGATTTCGCCGTCCATAAGCTCTACTATCCGTTTAGAAATCGAAAGCCCAAGCCCTGTTCCGCCGAAGTTACGTGCAATGCGCGCGTCAGCCTGTTCGAATGACGCGAACAAACGCTCTATTTGATCTTCGGAGATTCCTATCCCCGTGTCGGAAACGCTGATTATAAGCCGGCACATGCTGTTTTTTTCGGATATAAGCCGAGCGTCAATATCGACGGAGCCTTCTTCGGGCGTAAATTTCGCAGCATTGGAGAGCAGATTTGTAATAACCTGCGAAAGTCTCTGATCGTCACCGACTAGAATTTCGGGTATTTCTTTTTCGACGCGGACATTGAATTTAAGGCGCTTTTCGTCTATACGCGGCTGGATAATGTCCGTAACTTTCTGCAGCATTTCCCTGAAGTCAAAATCTACAGGCGATAATTCCAGTTTATTTACTTCTATCTTTGACATGTCGAGTATGTCGTTAATTACACCTAACAGATGCTTTGACGCCGCCACTATTTTATTAAACGCGTTGTCCTTTTTATCAATATCAGCGGACATTTTACCGATAGTGGTCATTCCGATAATTGCGTTTAACGGCGTGCGGATTTCGTGGCTCATATTGCTTAAAAAAATTGTTTTTGCCTTGTTTGCTTCTTCCGCTTCCACTCTTTGCTGTTCTTTGCGCAGTAACATTTTTTTAGATTCCGTCATGTCAATTACGGCTCCGGCGATATGAACCGCGTTACCGTTTTTATCGCGGATAGCTTCGCCGCAAGCGCGGATATATTTGTATTCGCCGTTTTTGCATAACATACGGTATTCGACATCGTAAGGAGTGCTGCCGGTTGTATCTTCTAAATGATTCTTAATCGCAAGACGCGCCGCTTCCTTTTCGTCAGGATGCAGCTTATCGCTCCAGCCTTCAAGCGAGTCGGGAAAATCCGATGTGTCCGAATAGCCGAGCATATACCGAAATTCGTTTGACCATGAAAATACATTTGCCGGGTGAACGGGACTGTTATCTGTTATTTTTACGTCCCATAAACCTATTTTTGTCGCGTTAACAACAGCGTTTAATTTTTTTATCTGTTGTTCGCTTTTTTCATGTATGCGCGAAAGTTCCATTTCTCTTTCGCGGATATTTGTCATGTCGTAAACATAACCGACTATCGCGTAACTTTCTCCGTAAGGAATTTTTTTAAAGTTAACATCGAGGCTGCGAAAACATCCTTCAAGTATAAGCCCAGTTTCGAAGCGGACTGTGCCTTCGGCCGCGGCAATTTTTAATTTTTCGATTAATGTGTTTGATTCCCGCCCGTCGGGCTGAATATGAGGCAGGGTTTCGGCAATTTTCGGCGCGAACCCCTGGAGCATTTCATCTTTTGTATTAAAACCCATAAAATTTATCGCCGCGAGATTGCAGTCAATTAACTGATAATCTTTATTAAAAAGAATATTTATATACGGATTTGCGTCTAACATTAAACGTATCCGGTAATCAGCTTCGCGGGTTTTTTCCATATTGATTAACTGCGTATGACTGCGGATATTTTCCGCGTGTTCCTGCCTTGCGTCTTCTGTCTGCTTAACAAGGCAATTGCCGGGAATGCTGACGTTAAGCGCAATTTTTCTTGCCATGCGCCTGCACGTTTCGCTTCCGCACGCTCCGCAGTCAATGTTCTGTTTTTTATAATTATTTTTATTAAGCAGCGTAAAAGCACGGTCTATATCAGCTTCCGTTATTTCAGGAATTTTCATTACAACAGGCTTATACTTTCTTGTAAAGAGATTAAAATCAAGGGTATCATCGTATTTTTTATATAAGGATTGATAATAATTTTTTTTATTTGTATCGTTGGCTCTCATTCTTTTGTTATTCATTCTTTTGTCTATTTCGAAAATATTTGTGTTATGTGAATACGCGGGTCCTAGATTACAGCCTTCGGCGCAGTTAAGAACATCGTAAATATCAGGAAGAAATTCCTGCGAAGTCTTTGCGTATTTGTCAAGTTTATCGTAAATATTAACCCCTTCGCTTTTTGCGATATGCAGTTTCTTGCCTAAAAAATATTCGATATTTTCTTTAAGTCCTCCCGGCATCGGAAAAAGGGATCCAAGTCCGCTCTCCAGATGATCAAATTGAATTTCTTTCTCCGGAAGGGAGATATTGTTATCTGTTAAATATTTTATCAGCGAAGCGAAAGTTACATTGTACTGCGCGAGTTTTGTGTCGTTAAACTCATTTTTTTTTGCAAGACACGGCGAGAGAGCGGCGATATTATCCGTGATGCCCGCGTAATTTTTCATATATATCGAAACGCACGCCATCGGGCTGTGTATCGGAGAAAGCTTATCCAGAAGATCATGCCTGTACATTTCGCAGTAAGAAACAATCGCAGGACAAGGCTGAGTGATAAGAGGAGTTCCTTTAATGGCTTTATTTTCGATATATTTGATGTGCGCCCAAATACATATATCGGCGCCGAGCGAAACATCATAAATCATTTTAACGCCGATGCTTTTTAAATATATAAATAATTTTTTATATTCAGGAAAATTCGTTCTGATGGAAGGAGCGGCTATAACCGATATGGGAAAGCCTTTTGAAAGGTCATAAAAAAAACGTTCGGTATCATCGACAAAATATCTTGCGTCATGTTTACATGCCGTGATGCAGCGGCCGCATGCAATGCATTTTTCATGATCGATTTTTACTTTAATGCTTCCGATACTATCCTGATAAGTTATATTTGTCGTTTCCATCGGACATTCGCGGACACACCTGTTGCAGCCGGTGCAGAAATCGTTTTTTGATTTGATAATTTCTATCATAATATAACCGTATTATTGTATTTTTTTCTGACAGATACAATTATAATGTGTATTCATAATACTATCAAGTTGTAATATTCGTCTGTGTAAACAGAAAATGTATAATAACAGCGGCAAAGCCGGTTTGTAAATTAAAGAGATATTTTAATTTTAACTGTTGATTGGAGGTGAGGGGAGTCGAACCCCTGTCCCAATACGCGAAACATAGACATCTACAGATTTAGCCGTTTATTAAATTGTCGGGACAAGCTTGGCTAAACGGCGCGCGGCTAATCCTTATTCCGGGAAATCTCGTCATGCCGTCTCCGGAAACGGCGGAATGACCAGCTCTGATTGCGACGCAGGAGCTGCTCCTCAGAGCGGCGGAACAGTCCCACGCGGTTACGCAGCTAAGGCGTAATCGTAACTGACATTTTTATTGGCAGTTAAATTTTTGCCCAATCAGGAGATGAGCGCTCCATCTGCAGCCTATACCCCGAAGACGTACCAGTCGAAACCGGTGCACCCCCCAACAACAAAAAGCACCCGTAAGGGTGTGGATGATAAAATTCCAAACATTGTAGCACCATTATAAGTAACCCAGATAAAAATTGCAAGGGCATCTTTAGATGCCCGACAGTGCGCCGCCGATTGTAGCACGGCAAAGCCGTGCAGATCAATTCAATCCAAACGTTGTAGCACCATTATAAGTACCCCGGAAAAAAAATGCAAGGGTATCTTTAGATGCCCGACAGTGCGCCAACAACAAAAAACGCCCGTAAGGGCGTAGATTAATTACATCTAAACAACGTAGCACCATTATAAGTAGCCCGGAAAAAAAATGCAAGGGCATCTTTAGATGCCCGATAGTGCGCCGCCGGTTGTTTATCAGTATGTTATACGAAACTATTAATTATGACATCAATTTTATAATAACAGAGCATAATTTGTACTTGACTAATTCTTTGTATAGTATACACTTAGAGCAATGAAGAGTACCGGATAGCAATCGAAAAAAATTAAAGGTTTTTATGAATACAAAAAAAATTATTAAACAGCATATTGTTTCTGTATTAGTCGAAAACAGAGCGGGAACTTTAAGCAGGGTTTCGGGGTTATTCAGCCGCAGAGGTTACAATATTGACAGCCTCACAGTCGGCGAAACCGAAGACCCGTCGATTTCCCGCATGACGATTGCGGTAACGGGCGAAGAAAGAATACTCGATCAAATTATAAAACAGCTGGAAAAACTTATCGATGTTATCGCCGTACGCGGTCTTGACAGCTGCCTGCGCCGTGAAATTATGCTTGTAAAAATCGGCGCCGACGAAAAAAATCGTCCCGCGGTTTTGGAAATTGCCGGAATCTTCCGCACGCGCGTTGTCGATGTTTCTCAGTCTACAATTACGATAGAAGCGACAGGCAGTACGGAAAAATTAAACGGCTTTTTGCTGCTCTTAAAGCCTTACGGGATTTTAGAACTTGCGCGCACAGGGCTTGTAGCTCTCGAACGCGGCGCAAACGTGCTGTCGGCGGAGAAACATTCTTAGTATTTTAAATTTTCGACTTCGTTTAAACAAGGCGGCTGCGCTCCGTCTCTTGTGCATACAATGGCTGCCGCTTTGTTCGCGAAAACGAGAGCTTCGTTTAAATCTTTTTCGTTTAAATTAATAACCGCGTTATGTGACAATTTTCCGTTTAATTCCAGAAACGCAAGGAACGCGCCCTGAAAAGTGTCACCTGCTCCTACTGTGTCGGCAATTTTTATGTTTTTTATTCCTTCAGCGTAAGATCTTATTACAGTTCCGTCACCGCGTTTAAGCAGCGCAACTGCTCCTTTGCCGCCGAGCGTTACTATTGCAAGCCTTGTTCCAAGATTTATCATTTTTTTAAGGGCTTCTTCGGGCTGTGTTTCCGGAAAAATATATTGAAAATCTTCGCTTGAAATTTTCGCGATAGTGCAGAGACTTGCCCACTTTTTAAAACGTTTTATGTATGCTTCTTTATTTCGGATAAAATAAGGCCGTATGTTCGGATCAAAAGCGATAACCGTTTTTTTTGCCGCTTCTTTTATTATTAATTTTTCTATTGATGATGCGGCAGGTTCCATCGCCGTTAAAACAGAACCGAAAACAACGGCGGAAATTTTTATATTAGTATTTTTTTGAATACAGAATTTTATTTCGTTTGCGGAAAGCAGACGATCGGCGGTTCCTTCATCATAAAAAGCGTATTGCGGTTCTTTGCCTTCTTCTGTTTTTATAAAAGCAAGGATTGGGTTTTCTTTACACCGGATAATAAAATTTTCTTTTACATTGTATTCGCGCAGTCTTTTTATTTGAATATCACCGAAAAAATTTTCAGAAATCCGTCCCAAAAAAGCGGATTCAACGCCGAGTTTTCTGACGGCTATCGAAGTGTTATAACAGCAGCCTCCCGGCAGAGGCATAAAAACATCATCCGCTCCTTGATTTTTTTTCTGAAACATATCGATTACAGCTTCGCTGACGCATAAAATCATAATTAATTATATCAGTAAAACCAATATAACGCATACATTTTTTTCCAAATAATGTAATATATCGGTATGCGTATCATCAAAATATTTGACACAACTTTAAGAGACGGCGAACAGGCTCCCGGATGCAGCATGAACCTGAACGAAAAGATCGAAGTTGCAAAGCGGCTTGAAAAACTCGGTGTTGATATTATCGAAGCGGGTTTTCCTGTTTCGAGTCCCGGCGATCTTGAATCGGTTAAAGCGATTTCCGCAGTCGTTAAGGACAGCATTATCGCAGGTCTCTGCAGATGCCTGGAAAAAGATATTGACGCGGCGTACAAAGCGCTTTCTAAAGCGGCGTCTGCCCGCGTTCATTTATTTTTGGCGACTTCTCCTGTTCATATGGAATATAAATTAAAAATGAACGAAGCGCAGGTGCTGGAACAAGCTGTGTCTTCCGTAAAATACGCTAAAAAATATTTTAACGATATCGAGTTTTCTGCGGAAGACGCCTTCAGAAGCGATCCTGATTTTGTCTGTAAAATTTTTGACGCCGTAATCAAAGAAGGCGTAACAACCGTTAATTTTCCCGATACTGTCGGTTATGCGATGCCGGATGAATTCGGAGAACGCGTACGTTATGTGAAAGATAACACTTCGCGGATAGGGGATGCGTGTTTTTCCGTTCATTGCCACAACGATTTGGGGCTTGCCGCCGCGAACAGCATTGCCGCTGTCGTAAACGGCGCGCAGCAGGTTGAATGTACAATAAACGGTTTCGGCGAACGCGCGGGCAACGCGTCATTGGAAGAATTTGTGATGAGTTTAAAAGTCCGCCGCGTTTATTTTAACGCCGGCACAAAAATCGATACTTCGCAGATATACCCTGTAAGCCGCTTTGTTTCGCAGGTAACAGGAATTAAACTTCAGCCCAATAAAGCGATAGTAGGTGACAATGCGTTCGCGCACGAAGCGGGGATTCATCAGCACGGCGTGCTTGCGAACCGAGGAACTTACGAAATTATGAAACCCGAAGACATCGGCATATCAAAAAGCGGAATTATTCTTGGAAAACATTCGGGCCGTCACGCGTTCGAAGAGCGTTTAAAAGAACTGCATATCAATCTTGATGATAAAATCTTTGAAAAAGTTTTTGAAGAATTCAAAAACCTTGCCGATAAAAAGAAAACAATAACAGACCGCGATATCGAAGCGCTGGTTTTAGATAACGCTGTCTCTGTCCCGGAAACATGGCGGCTTGATCATTGGGCTGTCAATACAGGCTCTGCTCTCGGCGCTTCAGGTGTTGTGCGCCTGCGGCATAGTGACGGACATTACGAGAAATTTTTATCGATGGGAGATGGTCCATTGGATTCGATTTTTAAAGCGATAAATAAAATTATCGGAATAGAGCCCGAACTTGAATTATATGAACTTGGCGCGATAACAGGCGGCTCATCGTCGCAGGGTGAAACAATGGTAAAAATCGCGATGAACGGAAGACGCTGGAACGGCCGCGGCGTTTCAACGGATGTGATAGAATCTTCCATAAAAGCGTATTTATCCGCGATTAATGCAATGTTATATGAAATTAATAAACAGCAATGAGGAATTAGAAATGAACGAAAAATTAAATATCGAAATTTTAGATACAACTTTAAGGGACGGAGCTCAGGGTGAAGGGATAAATTTTTCTTTGCGGGATAAATTGGCTGTAACCGAGGCGTTAGACGATCTTGGGATTGCGTGGATCGAAGCTGGAAATCCAGGAAGTAATCCCAAGGATATGGAATATTTTAAGCAGGTTTCTTCGCTAAAATTAAAAAATTCAAGGATTTGCGCTTTCGGATCAACGCGGAAAAAAAATGTTAAGGCTTGCGATGATCCTCAGCTTCGATCTCTTCTTGACGCCGGGACTGAAGGCGCCGCGATTTTCGGGAAGTGCTGGGATTTGCATGTGAACGAAGTGCTTCAGGTTAAACCTGAAGAAAACCTTGCGATGATTTTTGATACAATCGAATTTTTAAAAAAAGAAGGCCGAGTTGTTTTTTTTGACGCCGAGCATTTTTTTGACGGATGGTCGGCGAATCCGGATTACGCGGTAATGGCGGTTAAAACAGCTTTAGAAGCGGGAGCGGATCGCATTGTGTTATGCGACACAAACGGCGGAACTTTTCCTGACAAAATCGCGTCAGCCGCGCGGGATGTAATAAAAAATTTTCCTTCTATAATTGCAGGTATTCATGCGCATAACGACTGCGGTCTTGCCCTTGCGTCTTCAATTACCGCGGTTCAGTCAGGCTGCACCCACGTGCAGGGAACCTTGGTCGGATTCGGCGAAAGATGCGGAAACACATCCCTTGCCGCGCTCATTCCTTCGCTGGAAATTAAATTATCTCTTCGCTGTCTTCCGCAGGGCAGCCTAGTACGTATCAGCGAAATTACAAGGAAGGTTGCAGAAATAGCGAATGTTACAATCAGCGACGATATGCCTTATATCGGTGCTCACGCTTTTTCGCACAAGGCAGGGATGCATTCTGACGCCGTGTTAAAAGTGAACCGCTCATTTGAACATATTAACCCCGAGGCTGTCGGAAACAACCGCCATCTTTTACTGAGCGAAGTCGGCGGACGCGCGGCGATTACCGAACGCGTAAAAAAACTGGAGCCGGAAGTTCATAAAGATCATCCGTTTATTGTTTCGTTAGCTGAAAAATTAAAAAAACTCGAATCTGAAGGATGGGCTTACGAAGGCGCTGATGCGAGTCTGGAGATTTTAATTCTGCGCGAGCTTGAACGTTATACGCCCTTATTTAAAATAGAAGCTTACCGCGTGATGAGCGAACATCCTATCGGCGAAAGAATTGAATGTTCTCACGCCTGGGTAAAAGTGCTGGTCGAGGGACAAAGCGAGGTCGCCGCCGCGGAAGGAGTGGGACCTGTCGGCGCTCTTGATATCGCACTTCGCCGCGCGCTTACAAGATTTTTTCCCGGGCTTGCTAAAGTAAGGTTGGAAGATTATAAAGTCCGCGTAATTGACGGAAAAGACGCGACTGCCGCGCGTGTGCGCGTGTTAATCGAAACCACAGACGGACAGCGAAGCTGGAACACAGTCGGTGTAAGCGCCGACATCATCGACGCAAGCCGCGCCGCGCTTGTAGACTCTATCGAATACATGCTGATTAACGCGGAAAGTTTTAAATGAAATATACCGGAGCGAGAATATTAATTGAAACTCTTATAAAAAATAATGTTGATACAGTGTTCGGGTATCCCGGCGCGGCTGTTTTGCATATTTATGATGAACTTTTTAAATACCGGAATAAAATCCGCCACATACTTGTCAGTCATGAACAGCATGCTTCTCACGCGGCTGACGGTTACGCGCGATCGACAGGCAGAGCGGGGGTTTGCATCGCGACTTCGGGACCGGGCGCGACCAATCTTGTTACGGGAATAGCGACTGCGTTTGTCGATTCTGTTCCAGTTATCGCGATAACCGGCAATGTCGGCATTCCGCTTCTTGGCAAAGACAGCTTTCAAGAAGTTGATATCGCCGGTATTACAATGCCGATCGTTAAACACAACTGGATTATAGAAGATGTCCGCGATATAGAAGAAATTGTAAACGAAGCTTTTTTTGTCGCGCTGTCGGGAAGACCAGGACCTGTGTTAGTTGACATTCCAAGGGATATAAGCAGCGCGGAAATAGAAATAAAAGGCGCGGAGAGTAAAATCGGGAATGGAAGGGTTGAGAGATTAATTAATAAAACAAAGCGCGAAACTTTTAATGACGCTGATATTGATAGAGCCGTTTCGCTGATAAAAGATTCAAAAAGACCGATGATTTACGCAGGCGGAGGCGTTATACGATCCGGCGCAAGAAACGAAGTTAAAAAGTTAGCGGAATTACTTGGCTCTCCCGCCGCCATGTCGCTGATGGGGATGGGCGCTGTGCCGCATGATCACAATTTTTGCGCCGGGTTGATTGGAATGTACGGAACTGCCGCTTCAAACGGAGCGGCGCAGAAAACCGATTTATTAATCGCTCTTGGCGCGCGTTTTTCAGATCGCGTAACAAACGGCAGCAAAGGAATCGCGCAAAAAGCAAAAAAAATTCATATCGATATTGATCCGGCGGAGATTAACAAAAACATTGAAGTTGACGCGTTTATTGTCGGCGATTTAAAAAAAATTTTACCGGCTCTTATTAAAAAAATTCCTTCGGATTTTTTATCGGAATGGAATGATGATTTTAATCGGCGGGAAACAGCGCGGACAAATGAGAATAAAGAATCAGCATTGCATCCGCGTTTTGTAATTCAGGAGACCGCAAAAATATTAAACGATGACGCGGTTGTTGTTACCGATGTCGGACAGCATCAGATTTGGACAGCTCAGTTTTATCCGTTTAAAAATGAAGGAATTTTTTTAACATCGGGAGGTTTGGGAACAATGGGATACGGTATGGGCGCCGCCGCGGGAGCGAAAGCTGCCAATCCTCAAAAACCTGTCGTGCTTTTTACGGGCGACGGATGTTTCAGGATGAACTGCGCCGAAATGGCGGCTTTGGTAAAATATAAGCTTCCCGTTTTAATAATTATTTTTAATAATTCGGCGCTTGGAATGCTGCGGCAGTGGCAGAAAATTTCTTATAAATCACGTTATTACGAAACCGATCTTGACAACAGCTGTCCGGATTTTATCAAACTTGCCGAAGCTTATAATATTTCCGGCTTTCGTGTAACAGATAAAAAATCTTTTACAGCCGCGCTGGAAAAATGCGCAAAACTGCTTGCCGCTCGTAAACCGGCGCTGATAGAAGCGGTTATTGACAAAAATGAATGCGTAGGTATGGTGAATTATAATTAAGTTGTTGAAAAAAATAGAAATTTTTATTATAATAAAATTAATTATCCGCGGGAATAAAGTCAGCGCGGAAAAGAAAAATTAACCGGCGTAAAAGGCGAATAATTATAATGACAAAAATTTATTACTTCAGCGGAACAGGCAACAGTCTTTGGTCCGCAAAAAAAATTGCAGAAATAATAAACGGCTTGTATCCCGCGCAGATGTGTACGTTATACAACATCGGCAAAGAAGCGCGGAAAGACGAAATTATTATCGAAGCTGAAACAGTCGTGATTATTTTTCCGTCGTTTGCTTACGGTCCGCCTTCAATTGTAAGCCGCTTTGTCAGAAAGGCGGAATTCAAAACACGGTATCTTGCGGCTTTTACTACTTACGGATCAAGTCCTTTGGGTACAATGGGAATATTAAGAAAGTATTTATTAAAAAAGAAAATAGAAAAAATGTATTTCGGAAAAATTCCCGCGGTAGAAAATTATCTTGCAATGTTCGGAACTCCCGGTCAAAAAAAAATTGAAAGCCGGACAAATAAACAAAAAAAAGCGACAGAAAAAGCCGCCGTATTCATAATCGAAAAGAAAGAAAATAAAGTTTGTATTTTTACTCCTTTTTCTTCGTTTGTTTCATGGCTTTTTTCGTTTGCCTTGAAAATATTTTATAAATATTATAAATTGAGCGAAGCTTGTTCAGGCTGCGCGGTATGCGCGAAAATATGCCCTGTTTCGGCTATCGAAATGAAAAACGGCTGTCCTGTTTTTTCTTCAGAGTGCGAACATTGTCAGGGCTGCGTGAATATCTGTCCGTCACGCGCAATTCAATTCGCGCGTGTTAAATTCGGCACTCCCGGTTATTGTCACCCGGAAATAAAAATTAAGGATTTAATTTTATGAAAATATTTTTGTTAGTTATTTTTATTTTTTTTACCGGTCTTGTTATATCGTGTTATTGGGATGACTGTTTTTACTGCAGCGGCGGACGCTGTACTTTTTGCTCTGGATACAGCGCCAGCGAACGTGACTCTTGTCCGAATTGCGCCGGAACATACTACTGCAGAAGCTGTCAGGGAACAGGCAAAATAGATAATTTCGCAAACCGTTAGATATACGTCGGCTTTATGACGAGCGCGCGCACCAATTTAAAGCGTTTGTCAGCAGTTTTTGGAACTGCGGATTCAGCCACACCGAAGTCAAATGTCCGGGAGTAAGAACGCAGACCCTTCCTTTTCCCTGAGTCCTGACAAAACCGGCGGGATAAATCGACGACGGCGTATTGAAGTACGGCTCCGATTCATATTTACTTTCTTCACCCTGCGCCGGAGAGTATGAAGCGAGCAGAACATCAGCGTCGGGCATTATTATTTCTATTTTATAATGTTCGTCTGTTTCAATAAAAAGTGAAACTCCGTCTGTTACAGGATGAGATTTTAACGGCGCAACAGTTACAGGACAATTATTCGGATGACCTAAAAAACGGCAGCCGATCAATTTATCAAGAGCTTCCGTGCTTTTTCCCTGAACAAGTGCGCTGTGAACCGCGACAAGCCCGCCGCCGTTTTCGATATATTCGATAAATGCTTTTTGCACAGCGTCGGTTTTCCATTCTGATTTATCCGCTTGAGAAACTTCATCGGATTTGCAGATAAGAACCGCGTCGTAATTTTTTAACGCGCCGGGCGAAAATTCTTTCGCGTCAAAAATAATATCAAACTGATATCCGCACTCCTTTAGCGGAGCGATTCCGTCAACAGCCGTTTGTCCCGGATGCCAATAATCATCACATAATAATAATACATGCATATATAATAGTAGCTTATTATTTTTTTTTTTGCTACACTGTTAACATGTTGGATTATAAATTTATCGCAGAGAATCTCTCCGCCGTTATGGCAAATATCGCCGATCGTTTTATGAAAGCTGACGCCGAAGCTGTGGCGCGGCTTTACGAAAAAAGAACAGAACTTACAACCAGCTTGCAAAATTTACAGCAGAAACGCAACGCGAACGCCGACGCGATGAAGAGCAAAATCGAACAGGAAAAACGCGCGGCGTTAATAGAAGAAGGCAAAAAACTTAAAGAAGATATCGCAGCCGCGGAAGCGGAACTTGCAAAAGCCGAAGCCGAACTTTTAGCCGAAGCGCGGAAGATTCCCAACATGGCGCATCCTGACGCGCCTATCGGCAAGGAAGATAATGATAATCTCGAGATAAAAAGATCGGGCAGCGTGCCAAGGTTCGATTTTGAACCTGCCGATCATGTAAAGCTCGGGCAAGACCTTGATATTATCGATTTTGATTCGGGCACAAAAGTTTCGGGCACAAAATTTTACTATTTAAAGAACGAAGGCGTTTTTCTTGAACTCGGGCTGGTACGTTATGCGCTGGATATTCTGCAGAAAAAAGGCTTTACTCCCTTTATTACTCCCGATATAGCCCGCGAAGAAATTCTAGAAGGCATCGGTTTTAATCCGCGCGGCGCAGAATCGAATGTATACATGATCGAAGGCGAAGACGCGTGTCTTGTCGGCACAGCCGAAATCACATTGGGAGGCTATTATTCCAACATGATTCTGCCGCGCGAAAAACTGCCTCTTCGCATGGCAGGTCTTTCCCATTGTTTCAGGCGAGAAGCAGGCGCGGCAGGGCAGTTTTCGAAGGGGCTTTACAGAGTACATCAGTTTACAAAAGTTGAAATGTTCGTTTACTGTCTTCCCGAAGAATCTGACAGATTCCATGAAGAGTTACGCGCAATAGAAGAAGAAATTTTCGAAGGATTAAATATTCCTTTCCGCGTCGTCGATACCTGCACAGGCGATCTCGGCGCGCCCGCTTACCGAAAGTGGGATCTCGAAGCATGGATGCCGGGCCGTAACGGAGGTGAATGGGGTGAAGTTACATCAACCTCGAACTGCACTGATTATCAGGCGCGCCGCCTAAATATTCGTTTTAAAGACGCAGACGGTAAGAATAAATTTGTTCATATGTTGAACGGAACGGCAATAGCGGTTTCGCGCGCAATCATCGCTATTTTAGAAAACAATCAGCAGGAAGACGGCACAGTGCGGATTCCAAGAGCGCTTGCGCCTTATTGCGGGTTTGACGTAATAAAAAAGAAAAATTAAACCTCAGTTATATAACCGTTATACGAAACTTTTCTAAAACTTTGGTTTATGGAAAAGTTCAATTTATTCCTTAGGCAAAAAATATTCGCACTCAAATCCTGAGAACTCGTTGAACTCTTTTCCGTTTTGACTGTAAAGACCAAGCACAACGCCTGTAAAGCCGCCGGCTACTTCCGAGGATAAATATCTTGTCTGACCGGAACCCAAGTTTACTTCTCTGCCGTTTTCAATGTAAAAGAAGCGGTAATTTATAGCGTCGCAGCGGATAATGAACCTTGTCTCGTTATGCGCAATATTAATAACCGCTTTTTCGTACTTAATGTCTCCGATGTTTAGTTTTAATATCACTTTATAATTTTGCCCTTCTTTGATTAATGCGAGATCATAATGATGATTTTCATCCATGTAAGCTGATATGCCAGCTTCTCCGTCAAACGTTTTTACATTTACTTTAAGTTCCATATCGAATTCTTTTTGATGAAGACCGATAAGCGCGGGAGTTCCGCCGCCCGGCGTGTCCAGAGTGTCGGCTGCGGCTTTAATTTTTAATGTTTCATCGCCGAAGATGTAAGTGTCTTTATGCCGTGTCCGCAGAAACTGCCAGTCCTTGTCCCAGCCTGTGTTCGCGAATGTATATTTGGTTTGAAAAGTTTGTTTTATGTCCGAGGGAATTTTGTCTGTTTCGTACTTTAGCCTTGCGGTTCCTTTTTCTTCTACAGTGAACCATCCGTCATTGTCAAATGTTACGGGCACTAAGCAAGTTTCTCTTCCAAGATGATGATACTGCATCCATTGATGAATTTGCCTGAACGCAAGAGCGTACATCCAAAAGTTTCCTTTGTCGTCTTCGACCAAATCGCCGTGTCCTATTCCCTGCAATTGATAACCGCCGAGATTGCGGTTTGTTAAAACAGGATTATGCGCGTAATGGGTAAACGGCCCCCAAACATTATCGCCTCTTGCGTAAACGATCATGTGACCGTATTCGGTGCCGCCTTCGGCTGCCATCATGTAATAATATTTTCCTATTTTATAAATATGCGGAGCTTCCAAAAAACGGCCGCCTGTTCCGTGCCAGATTACTTTGCTTTCTGTTAATTTTTTTCCTGTCGCAGGATCTATCTCGCATTGCAATATCGCGCTTGTGCCGTCTGTGTCATTACCGTTGCTTGTAAAATATGTTTTGCCGTTTTCAAAATAGAGCGAAGGATCGATGCCGCCCTGATCGACATAAATGGGCTCCGACCACTCGCCGTAAATATCATCGGTGTATACGTAAAAATTCCCCGCGAATTTTTTATGACCGACATTTGTCGTTACCATATAGAAACGGCCTTCGTTGTATCTGATCGTCGCCGCGTAAATGCCGCCTGAGCTTCCGACATTATCCAGAGGAACCTGCGATTCGCGCGTAAGGCAGTAGCCGATTTGTTTCCAATTGATTAAATCGGAGCTTTCAAACAGCGGCACGCCCGGAAAAAACTGGAAAGAACTTGTAATTAAATAATATTTTCCGTTCGCTTTGCATACGCTTGGATCGGGATTATAACCCCTTACTACAGGATTGTGATAAATCATAAATTTCCTCCGTTCGATATTATAACATAAAAAATAAGCGGGTGCCAGAAAATTAATATTGTTATAATAATAAATTCGCTAAAATACCCTTGATTATATACGCCGTATTTCTTATTTTATTGATAGGGAGATAATATAAATGAAGGATATATTCAATGAAAAATGAAAGCAAGGAATTTATCACATGGACGCCGAAATTTATGTGCGGTGTAAAAATAATTGACGATCAGCATAAAGGGCTTGTGGATTTAATAAACGAAATGTTTGATCATGTTACCGGTAATTACACGCAGGAAAAAGATTATTTTAACAGGGTAATCGCCGAAGCCGTAAAATATGTAAAGAATCATTTTTCTACGGAAGAAAAAATCATGGTTGCGACGAAATTCGCAGGATACGCCGATCATAAAAAAGAGCATGAAAAATTTGTACGCACTGTTGCCGAGAATGTAAAAGATTATCAGGCGGGAAAACGTTTTACCTTGTCGACATTCACGCGGTTTTTAAAAGACTGGGTTTATTCCCATATCGCGCTGATGGATAAAAGATATTTTGAATACTTCAAATCAATCGCTACGCGCAAAGATGACGGAAAGCTGACAATCAGCCTTGCTGATTTACCGTGACAGGAGAAGTCATAGCTTTTAAAACAGGTTCGCTGATTTTTTCTACGGGAACTGTCAGAAGTCCGCGGTTATCCAGCCATATCATTTCGCCGACCCATGTAAGATTGCCGGGTTTCTCTCCGTCTTTTTTGTCGATGCTCCATCCGTATAAATCCGTCGTAAGCGGAAGCGCTTTGTCATCCCACGCCCAATAAAGTCTGCCGATATTTTTCGGGATTGCGCTGTTCAGCATATCTTTGACCGCGCTCAAATGCGCTTCGCTTTCCCTGCCGACTCCGTACTCTCCCAAAATGACGCATAACTCCCGTTCTTTCGCGTCATCAAAATATTGATCGAATCTTTTTTTGCCGTCTTTCCATCTGTCATACACATGCAGAGAAAAAACGATATTCTGATACTTCTCGTTTATAGCTTTACCCATTCTGATAATTGCGCTGTCATATGATGAAGCTCCTCTGGTGTAACCGCCGCCTTGTCCCCAATCATGTTCGTCAAGAACGATTATATTTTCCGCGCCATTTGATCTGATTGTTTCTATTAAGATGCTGTGTATCTTTAACCAATTGTCCGCCGATTCTTTACTGCATCCTGCGCCGGGCTCATTCATAATATTGAACCAGACATACGGATTATCTTTAAACCTGTTCGCTTTGTCTATCCACCATTCTTTAAAGCGTTCAATCGAAGGAATAACTTTTTTTACATCGCCTTTATAATCTTCCTGCGGCGGATAAATGCCGGTGTAATCATGAACCTCAAGTATCGATACAATTTTTCTTTTTGTAAAAGCGTTGATTATGGGATCGAGTTCTTTATTAAAATCTTTGCACCAATCCCACCCGATAGCCGCGCATACTCTGACTGTGTTAAATTTCCAAGTCTCGGTAATGAGCTCTGCATCCTGAATTGTATCGCGCGGAAAACACCATCCCGGTCCGTTAACATTAACGCCTTTAATTAAATATTCATCACCCGCAGGATCAAAAATCTTTGTTCCCTTAACAGTAAAATGTTTCATAATTAATTATAAATTTAAAATTTTAAAAAAGTAAATACTGCTCCCCGCTCTTTAAAAAACCCTGCAGTTTTCCAGCGAACGCAGCCTTGTGTCTTCCAGTTTAACATGAAGATTTTTTTCCTGTGTCGGGATAACCAAACCTTTAGGACCGTCCTTGGCGCGGCGAAGGTATTTTGCCTGTGTGTAAAAAAGATCGCCTTCGGCGTTGTTTCTGCCTTTTGAATAAAAAATCGCGAGGTTTCCGGCGTCGAGTAAAATGTCCAGCGGAACTGTTTTTCCAGCCCTCTGCTTTATAAAAACATAAGAGCCGTGATAATCACGGGCATGAAGCCACATGTCGTTTCCTTTTACATGACGGCGAAGAAGTTCGTCGTTTTCTTTGGCGTCTCTTCCCACGATAATCAGCCAATCGCCGCGTTTAAACGAAAGACCGGGGCGTGTTTTTTCTTTTTTTGACGCTGCCGGTGTACGCGTAACGCCGCCTGTTTTTAAGAGTTTTGCCAGAATAAGAGGATTTGTTTCGCATAACAGTCTGTTTAATTTTTCTTCTTCCTTTTTTAACTCAATCTCTCCCTGTAAAATTTCCTCCCGAATCTCGGCAAGTCCGTTTTTCGCTTTTCTGTACTTCTCGTAATATTTCTGCGCCATTGCGGAAGGCGGAACGCGCGGTTCAAGTTCGATCTTTATTAGTTCGCCGTTAAATTCGGTTTCCAGCCAATTGGCACCGGGTTTTATAAAAGCGATATTCGAGAGAATCAAATCGCCGAAAATTTTTAAACGATCGGCATTAGAAAAAGAAGCTTCTTTTTCGCGTAATTTCTCCAGCGCCGCGTTAATTCTGCCAAGGCTTCCTTCGCAGCTGCGCCTTGCCTGTTCCCTTAATGTTTCCAGCGATAACTGCCCGCCTGCTGACGCGTAAAAATCATCAATCTTTTTATTGAATGATCCTGAAGATTCGTCAGGGAATTCCCTTATCTCATATTCGCGTTTTGACTTTTCGTTTTTGCCGCTTTCCGCTGTTTCCGGCTGATACGTTCCGCCTGTTACTTCACCGCGTTTAGGCTGCCTTCGCATGGCGTCAAGAATTATGCCTTCTTCATCCGTTACGATAAAATTTGCCGCGTTCGACCAGAGCCGTATATAAAGTCTGTAATCACATTCGCGGCGCTTTACCGTTATACGCACAATGCGGTTATCGCCAAGCTGACAGATTTCTGTTACCCTGCCGTTAACGATCTTTGACGATAAAAACTGCGCAAACCTCAGCGGTTTTTCGCTCTTTGGAACAGAACGAAAAGTTTCGTGTATGCGGCAGGCGCCGGAACCCAAACAAACAAGAACCTGTTTGGTAATGTTTTTTTTATGAAACCGCAGAACAATCACGTCAAAAGCGCTTTGCACAACGCTTTGTAATTGAGCGCTTTCAAGGTCAAGTTCTTCGAGAATTAAATTTATTTCTTTCCAGTTTAAGGACATATGTCAGTATATTAAGGGTCGGCGTGTAATGACTAGTAATTAATAATCTAAAACTATTTTATAAATTCTCTGTTTTTTCCTTGCATCCTGCATCCGTAAACACTAGAGTTAAGTATATGGAAGCTATGCTTGCCCAGAAAAGACGTGTCAGGAGTCCGGTTGGAGCCGGCATGTTTTACCCGGAAGAAAGACGGGAAATACTCAAATATTTAAGGTCTTTCGGCTTTGAAGAGGGTAAAGGCGGATACGCGCAGGCAATTATAGCTCCTCATGCCGCGTGGAGTTTCTCCGGCTCTCTTATCGCGGGCGCATTTTCGTCAGCTATGGGCAGAAGCGCCGAAATAAAACGCATCATTATACTCGGTCCAATTCATGACAGGCGCGAAAGCGGTCTTTTCCTGTCAAATTCTTATTCTTTTCATACTCCGCTTGGCAACATTATGGTAGATAAGGAATTGTCAGAAGAACTCGATTTCCACTGCGATTCTATCGAAATTAACGACATACCTCATCTTAGCGAGCACTCAATCGAGATACTTCTGCCGTTTGTGAAATATTGTTTTCCCAGCGCGTCGATTGTACCCATATTGATGGGGCAGCCGAACGCTCAATATATTCATGATCTTGCCCAAGTTTTAAAAACCGTTATAACTCCGGTGCTCGGTGAAACATTAATAATTGTTTCTTGCAATTTATCCTGCGATACCGATCGGACTGCCGCGCGTTTTCAGGCGGAAGAAGCGGTGAATCTTTTTACCGAACGGAATTATCCGGCTTTATCGTCGGCTATTCTCGGCGGCCGTTTAAACGCCTGCGGAGGAGCCCTTGCGGCGAGTCTTTTTGAAAGCGGTCTTCTCGATAAAACTCAGACCTGCTCTGTTTCCGATAATCTTGTCAGCGCGGTCAGCGCCGAAAACAGCACTGTTTTTTACAGCGAATTCGCCTACTTGTAAAAATATCCTGCGTAAAAAGCTTTTATTATTTTACCGATAATAAAGTATGCGAAAAATGTTGATCTTATTTATATCTGTTTTATTTTTGTTCGGCTGCAAATCTAATCCCCTGCATCACGGGAAAACCGAAATTATCAATCCCGAATTTAATGTAATTTCGATTTATATTATTCAAGCCGATCTTGTAGTCACCGAATTCGAAGCGGTCATAAAAATCGATAATCCGAATTTTTTCGACGTGGATTTGTCTTCCATTTCTTACGAACTTTACGGCAACAACCGTCTTTGGGCAAAGGGATCCGGCAATGATCTCCGCGCTCCCGGCGCAAGATCGAGGGCAAGGTCTGCAAACGAAAATTTCCGTATTCCTGCCAACGGCACGGGAGAAGTTAGATTTTTCTTTTCGATGAATTTTACAAATATGAACAGGGTGCTTTTGGATGATATTATCGCGATGCGGAGCGTAAATTATCGTTTCCTGGGAAATGCGGAAATACAGCCTGTGCTTAATAATGTTCCTTCGTTCAGCGCGGGATTTGACTGCTCGGGATTTTCCGAAGTAAAAAAAAGGTCCGATTAACAAGTACGGGTACAGCACCTACTCACAACAAACTGTCTCGATATTTGATCTGCCGGTAATCGCCATAATTAATCTGTCAAGCCCCATTGCGACGCCGCTGCACTTCGGAAAACCTTTTTCGAAAATTTTATGATAATTATGATCAACATTATGTTTTATATTGGCATAACGTTCTTTTTCTTTTTCTTCATTTATAAAAAATTCTTTTACTTTG
>JGI24695J34938_10001253_pt1 | contig 22314 bp, 24 predicted proteins | sample TergutCo191P3_FD_34938 | JGI IMG/M metagenome (IMG submission 34938)
CTTGTTTCTGCTGTTATGCGCCACATCGTAGAAAATGACGGCGGCAGTTTTAACTCTGTCAGCATGATTCCGAATAATGCGACAGACGCGATTTCTGCGCTTTTAACCGATGTAGACGCAATCTGGATTTATTACGCGTGGGACGGAATCAACGCGGAAGTTGAAAACATACCTATAAATTATATCGACCTTGGAACTTTTGACGGCATACTTGATTTTTACACGCCAATTCTTGTAACAAATACTTCATGGGCGCAGGCAAATCCTGACACAGCAAGAAAATTTATGGCGGCGGTAAGCAGAGGTTATCAATTCGCGATTGACAACCCGTCCGAAGCCGCGGAAATTCTTTTGCGTCATGCGCCTGAATTAAACCGCAGCCTTGTTATGCGAAGCCAGGAATACCTGCAGTCACGTTACAAGGGAGACGCGATGCGCTGGGGCGAAATTGATCCTGAGAGATGGGGAAATTTTTACAGATGGATGTTTGAACAGGGACTTTTGGAAACAAACATAGGAGATGGCGGCTTCACAAATGAGTATCTTCCGTTGTAAAAACATTACAAAAAATTATTACAACGAGCCTGTGGTTCGGGATATAAACCTTGAGCTTAATGAGTGCGGGTTTATCTCTCTTGTTGGACCTTCGGGGGTTGGGAAAACTACTCTCTTTAATGTGCTGTCGGGCGTTGAAATGCCCGACAGCGGCAATGTGCTTTTAAACGGCGAGGATGTCACGGGCATAAGCGGCAAGGTAAGTTATATGCTGCAAAAAGATCTGCTCCTTGAATACCGCACGGTTATTGACAATGTTATTCTGCCGCTTTTGATTCACGGCGAGAAGAAAAAACCTGCGCGAGAAATTGCCGCCGAATTTTTCCCGATGTTCGGACTTGAAGGCTATGAAAAAAAATACCCTAATGAACTTTCAGGCGGCATGCGCCAGAGAGCGGCTCTTCTTCGCACATGCCTTGCCGCATATAATTTGAATGACAGGGCAGACGCTCTTCACAACCCTGTCATTCTGCTTGACGAGCCGTTCTCTGCGTTAGATGCAATTACACGGCGAAAAATGCAGTCGTGGTATGCGGGAGTGGCGCAGCAATTAAAAATTTCTACCATATTCATTACGCACGATGTTGAAGAAGCGCTGGTTTTATCTGACACGGTTTATATCATGACAGGAAAGCCTGGTGCTATTTCGCAAAAAATTGACGTAATGCCGCCAAGACCAAGAGAGCACAGTTTCGCCGTATCCAAAGAATTTGTCGAACAGAAAAGTTATGTGCTTGACGCAATTGGCGATATTTAATTTTATCGATTATTCAAAAGAGATTCAATTGCCGCGAACATTTCTGCTGTGTTCCAATAAATAGATCCCACAACCCTGCCGATTATCATTCCATCGCGATCAATTATAAATGTTGTTGGTATTGATTGAATGCCGTAAATGCCGCCCACTCTTCCGTCGAGATCGAGAAGAACCGGAAATGTATAACCGTTTCTTTGAATAAATCGGCGCACTGTATCCGCGTCTTCCCTTAAATCAACCGCGAGCATTTCCAAGCCCTGATTTTTATACCGCTGGTATAATATTTCCATGGACGGCATTTCTGTTCTGCATGGCGGACACCATGTAGCCCAAAAATTTAAAATTACAACGCTTCCTCTTAATGACGAAAGCGATACACTGCCTCCGCTTAAACGCTGTAACGTAAAATCATTCGGCGTCATTCGCTGGTTTAAAACCTGAATTCTTGCGCTTCGAAGAAGGCGCGATGTCTCCTGGGAGATTTGCGCATTAATCTGCTGCGGGCAAAAAACAAAGTAAAAAGCCAAAAATAAAATGACCATTAAGGAAAATTTACCATAAATCATTTTCATAACAACAACCTCAGACTAATAATAACTTACAAACTAATCATTTGCAACCAATTTGCAATCGATCTGAAGAAAAAAGATTTGTCTTCTGCCCAATCGATAAATTTAAATTGAAGATTTTGAACTGCGAAATTAAGCGCAGAAAATCTTCCGGTTAATATTAATATACCTATAATAATGAGTAAAAACGCGCTTATTTTTTTAATTGCAGGCAGTTTGTTTTGAAACCATTTTGCAGGAACCAGATATCGATCAAAAAATATTGCGGCTAATAAAAAAGGAATTCCAAGCCCAAGTGAATAAAGTCCAAGATATAAAGCGGCGATTCCTGCCTTTCCGCTTTGTCCCGCCAAAAACAAAACGCCTGTAAGAATTGGACCAATGCAGGGAGTCCATCCAGCGCCAAAAGCCGCTCCTGCAAGAAATGCTCCCATCAATCCATGCGGTTTTTTTATTTCAGAAATGCGTTTTTCATAATTTAAAAAAGACAAAAAGTCAAAAGCGTAATTTAAACCAAGAATAATAATTATTATTCCTGCAGCAATTTGAATATAAAATGAAATTCCTCCCATTAATAAAAAAGTCGCAGAAATAATAATGCTTAACACGATAAAAACAGCGGTGAATCCAAGTATAAAACACAAAGTAACAATAAATAAAATAAAACGCTTTTTACTATCTTGTTCAACTTCATCTGAAGTGATTGATAAACCCCTGGCATTTCCCAGTATGCTTAAATATGAAGGAATTAAGGGAAGCACGCAAGGAGAAAAAAAAGATAAAAAACCTGCAAGAAAAGTCAAAAGTATTGAAGGATACTCACCCATATTAATTATTCTGACGGCACCTGTTTTCACGCCCGTTTCTGTTTTGCAGATCGGGAATATTTTGCGCGCACTCTTTGCTTTCCTTTGCGCATCTTGGCGCAAAGGGACAGCCGTTTTCGGGAGACGCAGGATCGCTCACCTTTCCCGGAATTGTAAGAAGACGCTCTTTTGAATAATGACTTCCAAATCGCGGAGAAGCGGCAAGGAGCGCAATAGTATACGGATGATGAGGATCATGGATAATTTCATCTGCTTTTCCCGATTCCATCACAAGGCCGCCGTACATCACCATGATACGATCAGAAATTTCCGCTACAAGATCGATGTCGTGGCTTATAAATATTATCGAAATATTGCGTTTTTTGCGCAGGGTTTTTAAAAGTTCAACTATTTGTTTTTGTATCGTAAGGTCAAGCGCGGTTGTCGGCTCGTCCGCAATTAAAAGTTCGCAGCCCTGCGCAAGCGCAAGCGCAATGCCGATACGCTGAAGCTGACCGCCGGAAAACTGGTGCGGGAAATTGATGAGCCTTTCCATTCCGTTATCAAGACCTGTTTCTTCCAGAAGAGCAACTGCTTTTTTTGCAGATTCTTCTTTTGTAATTTCCGGATTTGAATTCTTAAAAGTTTCATGAAAGACGCTTCCCATGTTTTGAAGCGGATCATAAGACCTTCCCGGCTCCTGAAAAATCATGCCGATTTTTTTACCGCGATATTCGCGTAACGCATCGGTTCCAAGACCCAAAATTTCCTTGCCCTCGTAAACGATTGAACCGTACGCGTTTGCGTTCTTGGGCAAAAGCCCTGGAACCGCCAAAGTGCTTACGCTCTTTCCTGAGCCGCTCTCCCCTACGATGCCGAGAGTCTCGCCTTTTTGAAGATTAAAGGAAACGCCGCGAACCGCCTGAACTAATATTTGTGTTCTTCCGCGCAAGATGGAAAAATGTACACATAAGTTTTTAACTATTAATAATTCCTTATTTTCTTCTTCCTGTTCGTGTTTGTTAGTGATGGTTTGTGGTAAAATTTCTTTTAATTCTCTCTTCCTTCCTCTTCCCTGCACTGTATGATACGGGTCAAAAAAGTCGCGAAGGGCATCTCCTATAAAATTAAAGCCAAGCGTTACACCTAACAAAAACCAGACAGGACTTAAAAGCCACGGAAACGCGCGAAGGTTAGCAAGCGTAGAAAGATCGCGTTTTATTAACGAACCCCAGCTTACCGCAGGATCTGTGATGCCAAGTCCCAAATATGAAAGAACTGTCTCTGTCATTATAAAACCCGGGATGCTTAACGCGACGCTTACTATTAAAAGACTTGCTATCTGCGGAATTATATGCTTAAAAATAATCACCGTAGAAGGAATCATTTCCAGTTTTGCGTTTAAAACAAATTCTTCGCGCTTAATAGCATGAACCATGCCGCGAATTGTGCGGGCGGATCCCGGCCATCCAACAAGCGAAAGTATCAGCGTAATCATAATATACGTCTGCGCGGGATCCATGTTAGCTGCTAAAAGAGAGCGTAAAAATAAAATTAAATACAATGAGGGAATGAGCATTAAAAATTCCGCGCCCCTCATGATCGACCAGTCTGTGAAACCTCCGAAATATCCGGAAAGACCGCCCGCAAGACCTGCAAGGGCAAGCGAAATAAATGTCGCTACAAATCCAATCGTTAAGGAGACGCGCGAGCCGAAAACAATGCGCGAAAAAAGACATCTTCCAAGATTATCCGCGCCCATTAAAAAAACAGGATGCGCTCCGCTTTCAGTTGTAAAAAGATGGCGGTCTGCAGGAATGAATCCCCAGAGCAAATACGGCTCGCCTTTGCCGAAAAGTTTTATTTCCGAATATCTGTCGCGTACGCGCGCGTATTTCCATATAACAGAATCAGTTACGCGAAACTCCTGCGCCTGAAGTCTGCCCTGATAAGAGCGTACATTTGGAGGATGATAACTTTTATCCGCGAATGATGTATTGGGAGAATACGGCGCAAAAAACTCCGCAAAGATCATCATTAAATATAAAATTAACAAAAGAACAAGCGAAACAAGGGCAATCGGGCGCGTTTTTATATAGTTAAAAAACTTTTTCACTCTTTTGCCCTACTCTTTTCCGTATCTGATACGCGGATCAACAAGCGCAAGGATAATATCGGCAAGCGCCATGCCTACGAGTACCAAAAATGAAATAAACATTATATTCGCCAAAACAAGATTTACATCCTGCTGAGTTACTGCTTCATACATAAGACGCCCGATTCCCGGATACGCAAAAATAATTTCCAATATAAGAGATCCTGAAAAAAGCCCTGCCAAAAGATTCGCGCTTCCCGTGATATACGGGTTCAATGTATTTCTGAAAGCATGAGCAAAATAAATCAGCCATTCTGCGATTCCGCGCGAGCGAAGGGACGTAATGTAGGGCTGTCCAAGCTGATCGAGCATTGTCGCGCGAATCATTCTAAGAGAGCCGCCGATTCCTCCCAAAAATGCAGCTAACAGCGGAAGGAAAATATGGTGCGCATACGAAAAAACAAATTTTACGGGAGCCTCGGCATACGGAAAAGAAGGATACGCTGTTACAGGAAAAAGTCCTGTTACAGACGCGAATAGCTGAAGCAGAATGAGCATTAAAAGCCCCGGAAACGCATGCAGAACAAGCGCAAAAAACGTAACAGCAACGTCGGTTCTGGTTCCTGCCTTTGTAGAAAAATAAACACCTAACGCAAAGGAAAAAATCGTAATAAAGACAAGCGAAATTAAATTCAATAAAAGCGAATTCCAAATACGCGAAGAAATTAAAAATGAAACCGGCGCACGCGAAATCAAACTTACTCCAAGATCCTGATGAATAACAACGCGCCCTAACCACCGGAAGTACTGCACATAAAACGGCTGATCAAGACCTAGCTGCGCGCGCTGAGAGGCAAGCTGCTCCGCGCTCATCGCGTTAAAATTCTGCCCGGCACGTCCCTGATTTTCGCTGAAAAGCTGTTGCATCATTATCTGGTCTACGATATCGCCGGGCGCAAGAGCCATTAAACCGAAAATCGCAAAGCCAAGAAGGAAGAGCATAAAGAGCATTGTCGCAAGCCTGTTTACAATGTAGGAAAGAAGCGGAAAGCGCCGTTTGAACGCATAAAAAGGTTTTAGCAAAATAGATGTTATATCGCGAAACCTGATCGGCATGTCCCCTCCCCTGACATTATTTTAAATGAAGGAAGGAGCAGTAGTCAAGATGATGGTCTCCGTGGACATTCGCTAAATTTCAATATACAATAACTTTATGAAATTAAATAACAATTCATTAAAAGACAGCGCGTTTTGGCAGAAGGCGGGTATCGCTTTGCCGCAGTTTGATCGCGAAAAAATGATCGCGGCTACAAAGGCTTCGCCAAAGTGGGTGCATTTCGGAGCGGGAAATATTTTCCGCGCCTTTCCTGCCGCAATGATGCAGCAGCTTCAGGAGAAGGGATATGAGAACACCGGGATCATTGTCGCCGAAGGTTACGACGGTGAAATTATCGATAAAAGTTTTACCGCATTCGATAACTTAACAATCCTTGTAACCTTAAAAGCAAACGGCACTACAGAAAAATCTGTAATCGCTTCGGTTGCTTCATCGATGCGAATGGATCAGTCTTATAATGAGCTTAAAAATATTTTTAAGGCGCCTTCTTTACAGATGGCAAGTTTTACGATTACCGAAAAAGGCTACAGTCTGCAAGGGCGAGGGGGCGAACTGCTTCCCGATGCTGCGGAAGATTTAAAAGCAGGCCCTGCCTCTCCAAAAAGTTATCTTGGGCGAATCGCGGGTCTTTTGCATGAACGCTATAAAGCGGGGATAAGCGCAGGCGGCGCTTTGCCCATCGCGATGGTCAGCATGGACAATTGTTCACATAACGGAGACATTTTATTTGCCGCGATGGAAGAGGTCGCCAAAGGCTGGATCGACAATGAAAAAGCCGACAAGGGTTTCCTTCAATATATCGGCGACAAAAGTAAAGTCTCGTTCCCGTGGTCGATGATCGATAAAATCACTCCGCGCCCCGATGACAGCGTGCGCGACATGCTGGTCTCTGCAGGACTCGAAGATATGCAGGGAGCGATCACTTCTAAGAACACCTATGTCGCGCCGTTTGTAAATGCAGAAGAAACCCAATACCTCATTATAGAAGATATTTTCCCGAACGGCAGACCGGCGCTTGAAAAAGCTGGCGTGATGTTTACAAACAGGGAAACCGTCGACAGGGTCGAAAAAATGAAAGTCTGCACATGTTTGAATCCGCTGCACACAAGTCTTGCGGTTTTCGGCTGCCTGCTTGGCTACACGCGCATCAGCGAAGAAATGAAGGATGCCGATTTGGTCAAATTAATCGAGGGTGTGGGTTACCGCGAAGGGCTGCCTGTTGTGACAGACCCGGGAATCATCAAACCGAGGGATTTTATCGATCAGGTTATAAAGGTACGCCTGCCCAATCCGTTCATGCCCGACGCCCCGCAGCGAATCGCGATGGACACCTCGCTTAAAATACCCATCCGCTTCGGCGAGACTTTAAAGGAATATAAAAAGTCGGGTAAAAATTGCGCCGACCTCAAACTGATTCCGCTCGTGTTTGCAGGATGGCTTCGTTACCTTTTAGGCATTGACGATCAGGGCAAAGCGTTTGAAGTAAGCCCCGATCCCAACATGGAAACGTTAAAAACTCAGCTTTCGGGCATCAGCCTTGGCGGCAAGGGGCCGTTTCACAGCAAACTGGAACCGATTTTATCAAACCCGAAATACTTCGCCGTCAATCTGTACGAGGCCGGGCTTGGCGAAAAGGTCGAGGAGCTATTCGGGCAAATGCTTGCAGGCACCGGAGCCGTACGAAAAACTCTCTCTGTAAATGTCTCTTGAATTTCGGCAGAATATCGGCTAGAATAGGAGTACTGGAGGTCATATGAAAAAACTGACTATTTTATTGATTTTATTAGCGTTGATTACGCCGGTTTTTGCGCAGGAAAACACCAATCGTCGGGAAGGAGTGTACTACGTTAACGTTCCTGTAGAAAGAATTATCCCGGTTGCAGACGGCTACCTTATTCAATACCGCAGCGCTTCAAATCTTGTTGTTACTACTGGTGTCCCTGTTGAATGGTTCTATGAATCGGGCGGGAGAGCTGAGTTGATTCGTCTTCCGGACGGCGGTGACTGGCCGACAATGTCTGTTTTTTATGTTAACGGCGAGTTTAGCCATGTCAGACTATACGTGCATCGGGCAAAAAGCCATCGTACATGGGGAAATATTTCGCAGGGAACTGATGTAAGCAGGTATTTCCAGAATAGGGAAACTTTTTCGATTCAATATTAATCAACACAAATGGATTCCAGTGAACAGATTCTGGATGCTCCGGGCGAGCTAGTCGAATTTATTAAAACCGGCTCCAGATTCATTATTGCAGGACATAAAGAACCTGACGGAGACTGCGTGGGGAGCCAGCTTGCCCTGCGCAGCGCTCTTTATCGCCTTGGTAAAGAAGCGGTTATATGCGCAGAAGGTCCTTTTAAACGTACAGAACTCAGGGACTACATCGATCAATATACGGAAATTCAAGGCTCTGATTATGTCATCTCGTCCGATACGAAAGTTATTGTTGTAGACTGCTCAGGCAAGGAACGAATAGGATGCCTGCGCGATACTCTTGAAGAATATCCATGCGCCATAATCGATCATCACATGTCAGTAACTCATCCGCTGTCAACGGCTGATGCGCCGGTTTATGTTGACGCCTCTTCTCCCTCATGCACGCTTTTAATTTATAAATTGATAAAAATGCTTGGTTTGCAGCTAACGGAAGAAGAAGCGTCCATGCTGCTGTTCGGTCTTTGCACGGACACGGGATTTTTCCGCCACATGACGGAAAAAAACTCTGACGCATTCGATGCCGCATCAGAAATGATTCGCTGCGGAGCAAGTCCTAAAACGATTTTCGGCATTATAAACGGCGGAAAAAGTTTAAAATCGAGAATCTTAATAGGAAACCTTTTATCCAGAACAGAAGAACATTTTAACGGAAGGCTTTTAATCACAAGTGAAACTCTGGATGAATCAGAAGTATTCGGATTTGAAAGCAGGGATTCTGAAAGTTTAAATCAATTATTACTGTCGATAAAAGATGTTGAAGCGCTGGCTGTTATTCGCCAGGAGTGTGTAGAAAATTGTACTGTAAGCTTGAGATCTGTCGATAAAATAAATGTAGCGCAGATTGCCGCATTCTTTAACGGAGGCGGACACAAGAATGCCTCGGGACTCACTATGAAAGGAAACATTTCATTTGTAAAACAAAAACTAATAGAATCCTTCTCCGAATGTTTTATTAATTAAAAATCATTTATTAACAAATGATGATTCTCATGTGGCGTATTAGTTTAATGTATAACTATGCATCTGGCAGCAGGTAAATCCGATATCAAAAAACAGAGGTGCATATGGAATTAACATTAAATGAACTATATCTGAGTTATCTTGCCGGCGATCTTTCACGTTCTGATTTTGAAGGATCTCTCTATAACTATCTTGTTAACAATCACGAAAAAACGTGTTTATGTCATTGGGAAAAAGACCAATACGAGGATTTTGTATCATGGTTCTATCCGCGTCTTAAAAGATCAGTTGAATCGTATAAAGAAATTGGAGCTTCGTTTGAGGCTTTTTTAACCAAATATATTTTAGTATCTTCAAGGGAATATCGCGTACGCACAACTACCAATGCTGTTACAGAATATTCTGCATGGAGCGCCCGCGTTTCAGAAATGTATGCGCATGAAGAGCCGCCGGTTTATATTCACAAAGACGCAAAAAATATAATAAATGAACTTACGATAGACAAAAAAGGAAGAAAAAATACCAGGCGCATTTTAGCTCTTATTTTAAAATGTTATTATTACATATCGGAAGATTTCGCTGTTAAGATTGCGCGCACTATCGGAATTGACAGTAAGGAATTACTGGACATGCTTGCAAAGATACGAAAGATCAGGCAAAAAAATGACGATGATTTTTATCATTTTAAAGAAAGGGTCTATTGCCAGTTTTATAGATGCATTGTATACGATAAAAGGCTTTCGCTTATTCCGGAAAATACTCCGGCTCACGACGATTTAAAACGGCGTCTGGATAAGGCAAGAGAGCGATTAAATAAAATGCGAAAGCGCATGGCAAAAATACGTATTGAAGCTACCAATAAACAGGTAGCAGAAATAATCGGCACAAAAAAAGGCACAGTAGATTCGAGTCTTCATCAATTACGAACGATGTGGGAAAAATTGTCGAAAAAAGCAGATTTGAATTAAGGTGATGTTAGGAAAAAAGACATGGAAAATATTTGTGTTCGTTATGCCGGTGAGTTTGTACTTACTCGGGAAGGAAATATTGATTTTGGAGAAATTACTCGAGAAATTGCTCAAAAAATCAGACGACAAGCCGGAAAAATAAGGCTGAGAATGGGCGAACAGCTGGGACAAGCAGGCGATTACGGTGAAAAGCATATTGAACGTAAAGACAGAATGCAAGAATTACTATCAAATGGCTATAAAAACGCTCGTGATCTAGTGCAAGAAGCAGCACAGAATTTTGATGCAATTTATTACGGCGAAAGCGGTCGTTTAATTCTTTATAAAAAACACATTTATAAGGGCAGCTCTATATATATCGAACTGATATCTTCCGATGAATGTGAATATTATGATGTTAAAACAGGAATGGTTATTCGAGATTCCTACTTTAATAATAAAAAACCGCTCTGGGAGAAGACCCAAAGCGGTTAAAATCCGGTTTAGCCGGGGCGCCGTCCCGGCAGTACCTTGCGAAACCAGAAGCTTCGCCATAAGCACCCCCAGCGCATTTTCGGTGCCAGATACGTATAGTATAGCGCTATGTTGTATCAAAATCAAGGAATATTTTTTCTCTCTGCAAAGGCTTTAACTACGGTTTTAACCGGCGTGAGGGTTTCTTCGGGCGGAGCTGCAAAGAAGGAGGAATTTTACCTATTTACATTTTGCAACATGACATTACGAAGTACTGCGTTGATTCGGCTTTGATAACCTTTTCCATAAGCTTTAAACCATGCCAGTACATCGGCATCTATACGAATCTGAACAGCTTCTTTTCTGGGTTTAAAATATTCAGGGTGACGAGGGCGCAGCAATGACAGCTCTTCTTCTGTCATTACAGGACAATCAGAAAAATTTGTGTTTTTAAAAGCCTTTATTTCGGCTATTCTCTCAGGTGATAAAGTTTTTACGCCATTCATAATACATTTCCTCCTCAACAGGTACTGCGAGCCGTGCAGAAATGATCCTTGTACGACCGCTTGCTTTCTCGGTATAAGATAAATACAAAATAATAAAATCATGTACCTCAGCTAATCCTTTAAATCGCGTTTCCTCCAAGGTTGAATGAGTTTCGTCATAGAATTCCAGAAGGTATGGATCATCAAAAGCTGGTAAAATTTCATAAAAATGCAATCCATGTTCATTCTTGTTAAATACATCTTTTGCTTCATCCCATTCAAAACGCTCATCTTCGCTGATAACTGTTTGTCCCATTTTATGCCCTACAATAATGTATATACAATTTATATCATTTGTCAAGTATTTTAACGTTTTCTTTATAGAAGTAAGGAGAAAGACAGTGTTGAATGATTTAGTGGAAATTCGTGGACTGATCCGTATATTCTATTTTCTCTCTGCAAAGGCTTTAACTACCGCTTTAATCGGCGTGAGGGTTTTCGTTGACATTATTACAATACAATTGTATAGTATATATGATGCAAAATAATGAACGAAAAATGCAAATAAATTTACTGCAAAAATCTGAAGCAATAAAAGTGCCGGATGTAATCGTTGATAAAACAATCGTAAAAGAGAAATATAGATTAATCAAACAAATAAAAAACAAATTTACAGGTCAAACGGCTGTTTTTGTTAATAATGCGCTTAATAAAATACTAGGTCATAAAGGTTTTGAAAAAAGAATAATATTAATACTCGCAGAAGCATACGAAAATGCAATCTATATGTATGATGAGCCTGTAAACACGGCACATAAAATCCATACAAACTTTAAAGGTTATAGTAATTATATTGTAAAGGTTCTTCTTGATGGGCAAACGATTTTCGCGAGATTCACTCTTGCAAATTTAAAGACAAAACCCAATAAAGAGCCGATAAGTCAATTTCATTCAATACATTTGTCATACGAGAATATTGAACAAATTTAATTATCGAATATCTTATACCGCCATTAAATTTGTAATTTTCTTGTTAGTTTTCATATTAATATTCTTCCCTTTGCGTTCTCTGCGATCTCTGCGCCTTGGTGAGAGATTCCCAGCCATAGATCTGCAAGTTAGTGAAAATCCGTGCTAATTCGTTCGCGATTGTTAAAGGAAACGTTAAATACGTATTTGGCACAGATGATTAGATGAAACTTTATTTATTTACCACGAACCATGTTCACCTGACCACTCACAAGTAATCAGGCAGAAAAAACTGAACTAGCTGTTTAATTTCTTTTCTTTAAATCCAAGAAAGCCAAGTTAGCAAACATATATTTCATGGGAAAAGAGAAAGACATCGGATAATGTTCGTACCTGTACCGCAAGGTACGGGTTCGTGTGGTTAGTGGTAAATTTCTTCTCTTCTCTCCTCTGCGTTCTCTGCTTTTTAATTGCTGCGGTAGCAGCTTGGCGAGAACCTCTTCCTCCTCTCCCTCATTCCGCAGCTTAAATTTTTAATAAAATTTGACAAATATGTAAAATGTATGTAAATTATATGCAGGAGTATTTATGCCTTTATTGCAAGTCAGGGACTTTCCAAAAGAAATTTATGAAATGCTTAAAATCAGAGCTCAACGGGAGCGTAGGACGATCGCTCAACAGACTATTGTGCTATTAAAAGACAGTCTTGAAGAAAACGAAGTAGAAAAAATTAAAACAAACAAAGAACGAAGACGAAAAATATTAGAAAGAATTAACAGCAGAGAAATTCCGCAAGCTGCAAAAGATTTTGATGTCGTAAAATCCATACGCGAGGACAGAGAAAGCAGATGATTGAAGCTGTAGTTATTGATGTTTCTGGCATTACCGAAATCCTTTTCAAAAAGGAAAAATATAATAAATATATAGACATCATAGATGAGACAGAAACAGTAATAGCCCCGGATTTGTATATTTCTGAACTGACAAATACACTCTGGAAATGTGTCAAAAAGAATATTTATACCGAAGAAGAATGCATTCAATATATTAAAGACGGTATTTCTTACATAGATCTATTTATCAACAGTAATGAAATCTGGCAAGAAGTTTTCTCAGAAGGCGTAAAAAATAATCACTCTATCTATGATATGTTTTACATGATCTGCACAAAAAGAAAAGGAGCTGTTTTATTAACTTGCGACATGGATTTAATAAAAATTTGTAAAAAAAACGGCGTGGTTGTTTATTAAGAGCCCCTTATTAAAAAGTTTGTTTTAAACCCAAAAAAGCCAAGTTAGCAAACATATATTTCATGGGAAAAGAGAAAAGACATCGGATAATGTTCGCGAAAGAACCGCAAGGTTCTTGTTCGTGTGGTTAGTGGTAAATTTCTTCTCTTCTCTCCGCTGAACGAAAATCTAAACTCCTTGGCGAAAACCTCTTCCTGTAACAATTCTCAAAAAAACATAGCCATATATAAAGGAAGCGTAATCTTTTTGTCATCCTTCCCAATATTTCCGGAAATTAATTTATATCCGGATTTAATATCAGGATTTTGCAGCAGGCTATTCAAAGAAGGCGTGGAACCTTTCCAGGATTTAAAGTAAAATAACCGGATATTTTTTTAATTTATTATAGGGGAAACATGGGCGCAGATACATTATGGCAAAAACGCATTAAGTAAACGTCTTTCCGATCTGCCTTGCCCCTTTTACAAGCAAACATTCGCTATTTTTGGTCTTTTTCCAATCTATAAGGGTCTGTAAAAACTTTCTTTCCAGCATTAACCTAATTATGCAGCTTTTTTGACCCTAAAAATGACAAAAAATGCATATTTTTGGAAAGTAACTCTTTCCCCTACCAGGCAAATGAAAATACAGCTCTTTCGTGGTAATCCTTTCCGGGGGACGCGATGCAGGATGGGAAGCCCTGACGGTTTGGCGTGTCGGGATAATGCTGCGTTTCCAAACAGAAACCTGAATATTTTTTGTAAACAGAACCTTGCTTTCCAATTACCTTAACAAGGTGGTTTCCTGTATAAAATTGAACGCCGGGCTGGGTTGTAAAAACTTTCATTGTGCGGCCTGTTTGCGGTTCAAATATTTCTGCGCATGGACGGAGTATGCCTTGTTCGCCGTCCACGGTAAAACAATGGTCGTAACCCTTAAATGGTTTAAAGAATGAATCGCGATTGCAAAATTTTCGGCGTGTTAAAAAATCAAAATAGGTTCCGCTTACAGGAAGCAGTTTTCCGGTTGGTATGCCGCTTTTATCAACCTCAACATAAGACGAAGAAAAAAGCTGCGCTTCATGAGAAAGCACATTTCCGCTGCCTTCTCCCGCTAAATTAAAATACGCATGATTTGTTAAATTAACTGGACAGTTTTTATCAACCTTTGCGTAATAGTCGCAGATTATTTCGTTTGATTTAGTAAGACCGTAACTTACAACGGTTTTACAGTTTCCAGGGAAGCCGCAGTCGCCATCAGGGCTTTCAAGTTCGAAGCGCACGTAGACGCCTTCGCTCTCTGCATAGCTTTCCGCTTTCCATAAATACTTATCAAAGCCGCGCGGTCCTGCATGAAGGGAATTACCGCTGTCATTTGCAGGAAGTGAATAAGCGTTTCCAAAAAGACTAAAAGAAGCATTTTTTATGCGATTTGCAAAACGCCCTACTGTTACGCCGATATACGGTTCGTTATTCAAATAGCCGTCCAGCCCCGAGTAGCCGAGCAGCACGTCATCTTTAATGCCGTTGCGCGAAGGAACAATCAAACTTGTCCACGCCGCGCCGAAATTGGTAAGCGAAAGTTTTAAATCTCCCGCGCTAAGCGTCCACAGCCTGACTTTCTTGCCGTTGGATAAAACCCCAAAAGTCTTTTTGTCAATTTTCATGAAGACATTATACCATAAATATCAAGAATTAAAACCTTAACCTGACTCTTGCGGTAAAATTAAAATAACTACCTATATTGTACATTGGATTTATCGGGCCGAGTTCGCCGCGGTTACCATCGCCAGTAAACAAATCACGATCAAGAGGAACCTGCGCTGTAAGCATTAACGTTGCTCCCTGAAACAGTTCGTGATTAAAACCGATAACTGTTGTAAATGAAATATCGTCAAAACAGGAAATTAAACCCAGGCTCATGTTTGTAAAATCGTTAAAACGCAAGGTAAACGATGCAGATAAATAATGATTATTCAAGAAATTGCCGCCGTACCCAAAAGCTGTTGAAGAGGTTTCACCATTGTATAAATATTCTGCAAGTACAATTAAATTACCGTCAAAAAAAGAATAATCTGCGCCTATGCTAAAAGAAAGTCCGTCCCATTCTGTGCCGGCTCCATAGTTATATGTGTAGAGCGCATCTACGAAAAGACCGACTTCGATATCTGCTTTTACAGAAAGTCCTGCGCGATGAACTCCATAAGAAAAATTATCGCTCGGCATTTGATATGAGTACAATGCCTGAACGCTCACCTTCTCCCAGTGACGATCAAGCGAAAGACCTGCAAGCGAACCGCTTCCGTCAGATAAAAACACATTACGCGGCGCAGAGAAAAAAGCCAGCAGTTTTAACTCATCAATTGGATACCAGGTGAGTGAAGCCACAAGTATGCCGCGCGGACGGGCGTCGGGCTTTAAAGGATTTCTGGGATTTAAAAAATCCGATGAACCCCACACCTGCCCGTAACCAAAAGGTAAACGCATAAGCCCGCCGTCAAAATCAAGGTGCTCGCCGCGCAAACGAAAATGCAGACGTTCAAGTTCAATTGCCGCGATAAAATTGTCACCTGCGATATAAGAAGTAACGGCGAGCGGAGAGTCACCTCCATGAAGAGCCTGCGCCTGTGCCGCCGCCGCATAACTTCCTGCAGCGGCAATTAAATTGACTGCGCCAGAAATTGTAGCGTTGTCTCTAATGCGCGATTGAAATCTTATATTTGCAAACTCTTCAATCCCAAAGGAAAAATCCTGCGAATCCCCCGCTCCGGCATTAAAAGAAACGGTAGAATCAAGTATGCCGGACACGGTTAATTGCGCAAATAGACTGCTGGTTGTTAATAATATTAAAATTAAAAATATTATTATCTTTTTCATTATTTGTTCCCTATCTCTCAAGGTTACGCTGACTAAACACGGAATCTGCAATGGGTCTGTCCAAAACCACATTGCGCATTACAAAAACAGTTCTTGAGTCACGGCGCATAAGGTCGCGCATCTCTCCCTCTACGGGAAAACGGCGTCCGCCGATAACTTCTACGCGGCGAAGATTGTACTCTTTAAGTTTTACTCCCGAGAGCGCAAAAAGTTCGTAGCGCAAAAGATCGCCGTTCTCTTTATCGATCCACAACTTGCGGGTAGGATAGCTTTCTGTTCTTCGCCTTGCCGTTAATTCCAAAACCCATGTGTCGCGCCCGTTAATAATTTCAGAGCCCGATATAACAGGATTGTAGCGACTTGATAATGTTTCGTTGTCCAGCGTGTCTTCGTACGACATGTCAGAGCCCATCATCGATTCGCGCAGCATGTGGCCCGAGATCAGCATTACCTCTTCGGTGTCGGGCGAATAAACGAAAAGCCTCCCGTCACGGCGCAGGTAACGCGTTCCCCTGTCTTCGGGATTTGTAAACTCGATGAAGCTGTGAGTGTTTCCTCTTGCCCACGCTCTCATTGTTTTTACAAAGCGTCTTCCGCCGTGTTCGATAATGATATCGCCTTCGTATTGAATCGTTGTGTAAATCTCATTGTTGTCCACCCTGCGAAGAAGTTCGGCGGCAGTTGGTACTTGAGCACTGAGAGCCCACGGGAAAACGAATGCGGCAATCGCAATAAATAAAGCAACGATTAAAATTTTTCTTACCATAATATTACCTCCTTAATGCCTCTACGGGCTCAACAAATGCGCTTTTAAGCGACGGAATCAAAGTGAAAATTGACGCGACAACAACACCCATTAGCCATGCCTTTAAAAGTATCAGCGGATTAAACTCGAAGAAGATCGCGTTACTCATCGGCATGTCCGCAAATGTGTTTCCGAAATATTCCATAAACTTGACAGGAGATCCCGCCATGACGGCAACGATCGATCCTCCAAGAACAACTCCTGCAAGCGCGCCGAAAGCCGCCATAAAAATCGATTCAAAGAAAAACACCTTAACGATTTCAGCGCGTGTCATGCCAAGGCATCCCATCATGCCGATTTCCTTGATGCGTTCATGAATGATCATCACGACTGTGTTGATGATCAAAAAGCTTGCGACAATCAGGAACACGAGGAACACCGTGTTGTAAATAGGACCCACCATGTCCATTACCGCAACCCAGTAATTGTCTCTCCAATAAGTTACGGCATTGTCTTCACCCAAAATATTCTGCACCTGAGCGGTAATGCCGGCAGCCTGACTGTCGTCATCCGCGAAAATTACAAGTGACTGAGTGCCTTCGCCCATTACAAGTAAACTCTGGAGCCGTTCAAAGTCGATGATGATGTACCTCTCGTCAATCTTGATATAATCAAAATTGAAAATGCCGACAATCTGCGGACGCAAAAACTTTTCGGAGAACTGCGCCGATATCGTCTTAAACATAAGTCTGTCACCGACAGAAAGCCCCGACTTCTGCGCAAAGGCGCGTCCGATTGCAATTTCATTTGAACCAGGAGCAGGCCATCGTCCTTCCATTATACCGTCATCACGATCTGTCAGGTTAAGGTCATTGGCTTGCGTTTCCTTTTCGATATCAATTCCCCAAAGAACAGCGTGTTTGACGGTACTGTCCTGCAATGTCGCCATCGTTGTGATCCTTGGAAGCACTGCGCGCACTCCCGGTATTTGATAAATTTCCCCGGCGAGTTCTTGCCAGCTTCTTCCGTCCGCGACAGGATACTGCACAGGCATGTACTCGCTTTCGTTTTCGTATTGTTTCGATGTAACATTGACATGACCCAGCTCGTAAATTTTTACAGTGTCAAAAATGCACTTGGTCATTCCATCGATCATGGAAGAATACACAACGATAAAGAACACCGCGATTCCGACTGCGGCAAAACAAAAAAGCGTGCGCCTCATGTTCCGCCAGATATTCAAATAGGCGATCTTTATAAGCATAAGCGTACCGCCTTTTTTATAACCATTACTCATCACTCACCTCCTATTCAAACCGCAAGCTTTCGGTTATTGGTCTTTTTACAGCGCGGCGTGTCGGCAGAATTGCTACAACCGACGCAAGCAGTGTCGCCACAACACCTGAGCCAATTATCACGGCAGGATTCCATGTGCTTCGGAAAATTGCCGTCGTTCTAAAACCGATTCCGTCAGGCATTAAATCACCCATCGCCGAAAAATCAATTCCGTACTTTACAAGCGGATAATTAATGATGCATCCTACGATGATTCCCAAAATCGATCCGATAAGCCCGAGGAAACCGGCTTCCAGCATATAGGTCATGACCATCTGCCTGTCTGTCATTCCCATCGCTCTCATCATGCCGATTTCTTTTGTACGCTCAAGTATCGCGAGCAAAATCGTGTTGGAGATACCAAGGAACGAAAGCAGAAGCAGGAGAAACGCCAAAACCTGCGGCATTCCAACCTGAATTGCCTCATAATTTAAATAATCTTCCATATAATCAGCCCACGTACGCACTTCAAGTTCTTCGGGAAGCGAAAGTCCCATTGCGGAAAGTCCGCGATTAAGAGCCGATGTGATCGCCGCGCTGCTTTCGCTTGCGCCCGGAAGACGATCATCGGGAACGCCTTTTTCCCTGATGATCAATTCCGTGACTGCGCCCTCAAGCATCATGCCCGCTTCGTCCTGTAAAATATCAAGCGGAATAAATGCTGTGTTGCCGTTTGGAAGAGGCGCGGGCGAGTTTATTACGCCGACCACTTTTACATCAAACGCCTGATTAATGTGATTCACTGCGCCTGAAAATCCTGCGCGAATCATCGCGTCCAAAACGCGGTTGAGCTGCCCCTCTTCTGCTTCAAGCAGGAGATACGCGTTCATGAAACTTGCGTACTCGTACGTGGAGGAGACAATCTCTCTGTCTTCGGCGCGAAGAGCAGGCCAAAGCTCGGCTTCCCATTTATCGGCTCTAATCAATTCGGGTGCCGCTCTTATATCGATGACCGCGTTAATGCGAACGTCATTTCGTCCTGACGCGCCGATTAAATCCCAGTAACGCGCGAGCTCTGCTCTGGATGCGTCTCTTTTTAGAATCATGCGCTCGTTACCTTCGACCGCTTTAAGATCGATATTTACACCAAGCGGATCTTTTTTAATCGTAGACATATCGTAGAGCGAGCGGATAAACTGCGCGTCCTGGGAATTGGAAGTAATGGAAGAAATCAACTCTTCAAGTTCCAATCGTAAAGGACGGGTTGGAATCCCCACCTTTAATTTTTCTGCGGCAATTGTTCCAAGCACGATTTCAAAATTGCCGTAATCGGGAAATCTGCCAAAGTCCACATAGTCGGCGTAGCGCAGAACTTCCCTTTCAGAATCGGGATCGATTCCAAAGAACAAAATCGGCGCAGAGCCTGATGTAGAAAAAAGCGTACCCGAGAATGTATAACGCGGAGCGCTTACATAGCCTTCGTTTTCGAGCGCCTCTTTGTAAATCTCCCAGTTCCTAAAATTTTCGTAACTGGGCATTTCGTCTTTTCGTTCAAAGTAAAGTTTGGTTTGAAGTCTCGCAGCTCCCTGTTCAAAGTTGACGATATTTCTGCGTGACTCAATCATCATGCCGCCAAGCCAACTGTTGAGGAAAATGTAAACCGCTACGCTTACCATGATTGCAAGAGACGTAAGCACAGTCTTTACCTTGTGACGGGCAAGATTGCGAAGCGCCATCTTTTTTAATTCCCATATACCGGATAGTGTCATAATCACCCCTTTACTTCGTCGCTTTCGATTTGCCCGTCGCGGATACGCACAAGGCGGCGCGCAAAGTCCATAACCATTTGATCATGCGTCGAAAAAATGAAAGTCGTTTTTTCGGACTGGTTCAGTTCCAGCATGAGCTCCAGGATTTCACGGCCGATTTTTGAATCGAGGTTAGCCGTTGGTTCATCCGCCAAAATGAGCGCAGGTTTTTTTACAAGCGCTCTTGCAATCGCGACGCGCTGCTGCTGACCGCCTGACATTTCTTTTGGGCGGCGCTTTGACATGTCTTCAAGGCCGACGTCTTTTAATACTTTTGCGGTGCGCTCCTTAATTTCTTTTGGATCGACGCCCGTCAACGTAAGCGGAAACGAAACGTTTTCTTCCACGGAAAGCACAGGGATCAAATTGTACGCCTGAAAAATAAATCCTATGCTGTGCCTGCGAAGGAGAGCCAGCTGATCGCGCGACATACTCGCCGTGTTTGAACCGCCGACTATTATGTCGCCTGAAGTGATCGTATCCAAGCAGCCGACAAGATGCAGGAATGTTGACTTGCCGCTTCCTGAAGGACCCGCGATGGCGGAAAATTCTCCGCCTGTGAATTCAAGGTTCACCCCGCGTAAGGCGTGTACCTTTTGCCCGTTAAGACCATAATCTTTTACTACGTTCTGCGCTTTTACAACTGTCATTTTTTAACCTCCATTATTTTCATTCTTTAATCTTTTAACTTCACTTAAAGCTTTAAGACCGAATATATCTTTTGTTTCGAGTTCTTCCGCGATCGAGTTTGGAACAAGCATCATCGAATTACCGGCTTTTAATCCTTCGTTCAATATCGAAAGTATCTTTAGCTTCATCGCAGGTTCGTTGCGCAAATAGACCTGCGCTGCTTCTTCAAGTTTGCGCGCGATTTCGATTTCCGCCTCCGCGAGCAGAATGCGCCCTTTCTTTTCGCGCTCCGCCTGCGCAACGCGTGAAAGCGAATCCTGCAGCGCCTCTGGTATTTGAATATCGGTAATCTCGATATGCAAAACGGTAATACCCCACTCCGTTGTTTTTTTGTCAACGTCTTCCTGAATCTGCTTTTCGATAATGTCACTGCGCTCAAGAAAAGTTGAAAGGTCGTGGCTGGATATCGAATTGCGAAGCGCGGTCTTGGAAGAAAGTAAAACAGCGTCAACATATTTTTCAACTTCCAGAACCGCCTTTTGCGGATCCCACACAAGCCAGAAACAGACCGCGTCAACGTCTACGGTAACAGAGTCGCCTGTAAGCGTTTTCTGCGTGGAGAAATCCGACACCCTGATGCGGATATCAACGATTTGGGAAATCCTGTCCGCAAGCGGAAAAAGAAAGAAAAGCCCGGGGCCTTTCACCTTGCGGAATTTGCCGAAGCGCAAAACAATCGCGCGTTCCCATTCATCGACTTTACGAATCGAAAAAACCATTAGCACGACAAAAAAGAAAATAGCGATGCCTATCCACATTGCCTTAAAATCTTCTATACCAAATGAAGATTTTAGCAGAGGGGAACCTTCGGTCACTAACGTTCCCTCGGTGCCAGTTCCTGGTACGTGATAGACAATCGAAATAATCGCCACTGTAATTACGAGTACGATCAATCTGATCAACGCTAGCGAATAATCCGCTTTCTTTTTGTTTGCAGCCCCTGCATTAAATAAACTCATTTTTTATTCTCCTCCTTAATATACGAATCAATCAATTTGATAAGTTCCCTATCCTCGACCCCAAGATCATGAAGCTCATGAATGAAGCGCGCGAGCACTTCCCTGATTTTCCGGTTGAGGCTGTCGTCCTCCATCACCGGTTTTTTGTCGGAGATGTAGGTTCCGCTGCCCACCTGAGTTTCCAGAATCCCGCGGATTTCAAGCTCCGAGTAAGCCCTCGCGATGGTGTTGGGGTTGGTTTTAAGGTCAACCGCCAAGGTGCGAATTGTGGGCAGCTTGTCTCCGCTCTTCATTCGGCCTGAAAGGATGGCATACTCAATCTGCTGGATAATCTGCCTGTAAATAGGCGTACCGTTTGTTTGGTCCAGCGTAAAGTTGATAGCATCCTTGTGGCCTGTTTCTACAGCCCTCATCATTGTACTATTCATCTAGTACAATTCTAAGTGTACTAGTACAATATGTCAAGAAAAATTTTGAAAATTTTTACGAATTTTTTAGGGAGGCTATATTACCATTACAAGTGAGGAATATTCAGCCAGTATCTCATCGCCCGTGATAAGGCGCATGGGGCAGGTTATGGCTTGGGCAAGGAGCATGTGGTCGAAGGGATCTTTGTGGATTTGAGGGAGTTCTTTATATACATTAAGATAACTATTAGTGATAGGTAGTTCATGAAAAGCGTTTGTCTTTAAAAAATTTTGCAATTTATCAAAATTAAGAAATAATGTTTCTTTTCGAATTTTTGTCAAAATCTCCCATAATGACACTGTACTGATAAAA
>JGI24695J34938_10001257_pt1 | contig 22280 bp, 20 predicted proteins | sample TergutCo191P3_FD_34938 | JGI IMG/M metagenome (IMG submission 34938)
GGCATGATCCTCGGCGCGAATATCGGAACCACAACCGACGGCATACTCGCGTCTATCGGAGGGACAGCAAACGCGAAGCGATCTGCTCTTTCACACGTACTTTTCAATGTGGTACTTGCTTGCTGGGCGATCCCGTTTTTAATGCCTGTCCTAAAACTTGTTGATATTGTAGTGCCCGGAGATCCTTTGGCAGCAATTGCTTATGATAACGAAGGCAGGATCATCGTTAATGTGGCAATTGGTTTTCATCTTGCCATGCTCCACACAACATTCAAGGTATTAAACACCATTTTATTCCTGCCGTTTGTAAATCAATACGCAAGACTCCTTACATTCCTTATTAAAGATAAAAAGATCGAAGGAAAAGAAGAACATTATAAGTTCTCATATATTTCTTCGGCGATCGCGGACGCTCCCGGGCTTAACATCTTCCGCGCGGAAAAAGAAATCAGCGACATGGCTGCTATTGTTTCCAACATGTACTCGCGCTTTTGCATTACGCTTCGGGGCTTGCGCGAGGACGGCAAAAATCACGAGAACGTGAAAATACTCTGCGAGGCATTACAGCAAAAAGAAGAATACATCGACGAAATGCGGGATGTACTAAGCGGCTTTTTGATCGAATGTTCCAAAGTAAATCAAAACCCAAAACTGGAAAGACGTATTTCGTATTTAATGCAGGTAATTGTAGCCCTTGAATCGATGAGCGATGAATGTTTCCTTATTGGCAGGCTATTGGACAGAAGCATCAGCAAGAACAGAGTATTTAAGGAAAAGGATATAGAAGATTTAATTCCTTATGTTGAGCAGGTCGAGGAGTTCCTTGTTCTTCTTGAGGATCAGTTAAGAGGCGTCCCGTCAGCAAACCACATGGCACGAGCCGCGGAACTGGAAGAAGGAATCGACAAGGGACGCAAAAAACTTCAAAAGCTTGGACGCAAACGCATCGAAGCCGGAGGAAATGTAAAAGCCGAATTAATTTATATCGATCTTGTGCGGCGCATCGAGCGTCTGGGCGATTACTGCTTCGAGATAGCGGACGCTTACAGAGGTTAAGCTCCCATTCCCCGCAAAACTTCTCTCGGCTTGCTTCCTAACGCAGGACCCACAATTCCATGATGTTCCATTTCTTCCACAATTCTAGCCGCGCGGTTAAAGCCGATTTTTAGTCTTCGCTGAATATAACTTGCGCTTGCTTTTCCCTGCTGATAAACAATCTCAAGCGCTTTATCATACAATGGATCGCCGCCGTCAGAAAAAAGTGACGCGGCTGTATCATCTTCTTCATCTTCAAAGAAAATTTCATCATCAATATAATCGGGCTCTCCAAAAGTTTTTACGTGCTCAACGACAGCTTCGACTTCTTCTTCGGAAATAAAAGCTCCCTGCATACGAATCGGGAATGGATCAACAACGCCGGAATAGAGCATGTCGCCTTTCCCCAAAAGTTTTTCCGCTCCAACCATGTCGATAATAATACGGCTGTCCATTTTACTTGCGACCATGAAAGCAATACGGCTTGGAATGTTCGCCTTTATTAGCCCCGTAATAACATCGATGGAAGGACGCTGTGTTGCAAGCACAAGGTGAATGCCGACAGCGCGGCTCATCGCTGCAAGCCTTGCCACTGTCGATTCAAGCTCCTTTCCTGTCGTTGACATCAAGTCCGCGAACTCATCGATAATAACAACTATGTAGGGCATGTGTTCCTGCGCGATGTTTTTTTCTTTTATCCGTTTATTGTAACTGCGGATATCACGAACTCCCATTGAATCAAGACAGGCGTAACGCCTCTCCATTTCATAAATACAATACTGGAGAGCCTGGAATGCCTTTTTTGGCTCGGTAATTACCGGCGTCATTAAATGAGGAATATCATTGTACAATTTTAATTCGACTATCTTGGGATCAATAAGCATGAGCCTGCATTCAGCCGGATGAAGCTGATACAATATCGAAAGTATAATCGAGTTTACACAAACTGATTTACCTGAGCCTGTCGATCCTGCGATTAAAAGATGCGGCATCTGAACAAGGTCGACGGTCTGCGCCTCTCCTGTTATGTCCTTGCCCATTACAACAGGGATGCCCATTTTGTCGCCGGGTTTTTGCAGCTCCCCTTCGATGATTTCCCTAAAGGAGACAATGTTGCGCTTTGCGTTTGGCACTTCGATACCAACCGCGTGTTTACCGGGAATGGGAGCGACAATACGCACAGATGAAGCGGCAAGGCGAAGGGCGATGTTGTCCTGTAAGCCAACAATCTTGGAAAGTTTAACACCAGGAGCCGGAAGAATCTCGAACATTGTGATAACAGGGCCCTTGCGTATACCAGTTACTTCCGCTTGAATTTTAAATTCTTCCAGCGTCTCTTTAAGAGCCATTGCGGCGTCGCGTGTCGCCTGATCGATTACCCAATATTCACCGTCGGGGTATTCATTAAGGATATCTACCGGTATCCTGTATTTTTTATATCGGGAACTGCCAAGCTGTTTGGTTTTATTGCGGACAGTTTCCGAGTGAGCGGCGGCGGCGGCTTCGGCTTCTTCAAGAGCCTGTAAAACGCTGTCAGCATCCTGTAGCTCTTTGCGTAATTTTTCACGCAGCTGGTTTGCGCTTACAGGCGTTTCAATATCCATTTCATCCAAAATATTTTTATCGTTTTCTTCTATATTATAAACAGTTATGTCTATTTCTTCCTCAGCCGGCAGATCCTCCGCGATAATTCCTCCGGTTACTGCTTCCAATTCTTTTACATCCGCGTTTTCATTCCCGGCACGATTTGCGTATTCATCCAAAACACTGTTATCTCTGCGAATTGGAACAGGATCAAAAACGGGAGAGGGATCGATCTCCCCATTCGCCGTTTCTGCGGAAACCGGCTGCGGCAATAAAATACCGCTGCGCCGTATCATTCTGGTCTCATTATCGAAAAGGGTATTTTTTAACATCTGCAAAAGCAATACTTCTATTACAGTTAAAAAAATCATGAGCAGGTTAAATCCTGTCTTCCCTGTAAAATTCAAAAGCGCGAACTGCGCGGATCTATATTCAAAATCACGGACAAAGGAAAACCCAATGGCGAGAGTAAGAAACGGAAAAATTAATCCGCCAAGGAAAAATATTCTGTCCGGCCGCCATTTTGCATCAGCCAGAATAAAAGCGGCATAGACAAAATAAGCAGGAATACATACAGAAAGAATTCCAAACGATCTGGAAAAAAATCTGCCAAGTCCCGCAAGAAAAAAGCCGGTGTCTGTTAAAACGGAAACCAGCGAAAGCCCGAGCCAAAATGCGCAAAACCCAAAAAAGACAGCCAGCAAAACAGAGATTGTGCGGAACTTAAAATAGCCGTCCGTAGTAAATTTTACAATAAAGTTATCAATAATCTGCAAAATACATACCTCTATTTCATTTTCGGCAATTTTTAGGATATAATTGACGAATATACCCATGAGCGATTCGAATTTTACAGGGACAAAATCCCCCTCAAGGCAGCCAAATTGCCTTAAATGCGTTCATTTTAAGGTAACATGGGACATGACCTTCCCAAGAGCATGCGAACTCTTTTCCATTAAATGCTCGACCATGCCGTCTCAAGAAGTTTTTCGCGCCACAGGAGCAAATTGTCCTTCCTTTATGTTAAAAACCGGGTTAAAATGATAACAAGTTATTTAGATCCCACTATTAATTAGAGAGGTATTTATGAAACACATAGCAATTTATTGTTTTGTCCTGCTGTTTGCGTTTTGCATATTTGGATGCGGTGAAGGCGAAGAAGCTATAGAAACACCTTGGTATGAACTGGAAGAAGGAGATATTCTTCACGAAAAATGGCCATTTTTAGTAGGAGTGGCAGTTCCAGGCGCGCGTACATCAGGCGGAAGCGCGTTGAATTCAAGGAACCCGCAGCATCATATATTAAACCAGTTTGAAGTATTGGTGGCGGAAAACGAAATGAAACCATACGCCATTATGCCAGGCGCACAGCCTACTGGAAGCAATTGGGGAGCAGTATATAACTGGAAAGACTCTGACGATTTGGTAAATTACGCAGTGGCGAACGGGAAAAGAGTACGCGGGCATTGTCTTATCTGGCATGATCAAACGCCTGAATGGTTTTTTAGGGGAAGCGGTAATAATGGACTTGCAACAATAAATGAGCTCTACTTCCGTATGGAGAAACACATAGAAGCAGTATTTCAAAGATACGGCAACAAAATTGAATGGTGGGATGTTGTTAACGAAGCAGTCGGTCATGATGAAAAAGGACCAAGAAGAGATTCAAGAGGCAGATACACAGAAATAATGGAAGCCGGCGGAAGAACCGAAATGAATCGTTATGAGTATATAGTGAAAGCTTTTGAATTTGCACGCAAACATGCCAATGCAAATGGAGGCACAAACGTAAAACTTTATTTAACTGATTTCGGCGTAGAAAGACCGTTTTCCAGAGACGGCGCTACAAAACAGCAGGATTTTTATGATCTGGTACAATGGGTAAAGAGTCAGAACGCTCCCATTGACGGCATAGGTTTTCAGGGACACTTCAGGCTTATTGATCATCCAGTAGCGCAGATATCGGCAGGAATTGACATGTTTTCCGATCTTAATTTAATGATACAAATCTGCGAGCTTGATTTTTCTATTTTTAGATCCAGCGATGGCAGCCTTAGGAAATTACAAAACGACGTACTGCTTACCAGATTATCACAGCTTGCAACAACATATCTTGAATTTTTTAATATGTTTAAACAGAAATATGAAGAAGGAAAAATCGACATGGTTTTAATATGGGGACTGGCGGACGGACACAGCTGGCTGAATAATCATCCGCACAGCGGCAGAAGAGATTATCCGCTTTTATTCGATCGAAAGTACAGAGCGAAGGAAGCATACGCTAGATTAATCGGTAAGACAATAACTAATCCGTAAAAGAGCGGTCTGTCTATACGAACACGTTTAGGCAGACTTTAATCTACGCCCATACATGTGCCGACAGCTTTGGCTGTGTCGATCATATAATGATCGACAGGCACATGCCTTACTTTTCCTTCGGGAACGCTTAAATCCACAGAACCAATATCATTTCCAAGAAGGGCGACCATGCGTCCGTATGTGCCTTTGGCAAGAAGGTCTGCCGCCGCAGTTCCCAGGCTTGTAGCGAGCAAACGGTCTGTCGGACTTGGAACGCCGCCTCTTTGAACATATCCCAGAACTGTAGCTCTGGTTTCCATTTTTGTCTCTTCCTCAATTTCACGGGCGACACGGTAGGCAGGAGAAGGACCGTTTTCCTGTCTGAATTTTTTGCGGTCTTTTTTATCCATTTCCGCTTCTTTCACTGACATGGCGCCTTCCGCTACAACTACAATGGAAAATGTTCTGCCGGACTTGGCTCGTTTTTCAAGATGATGCGCTATCGCTTTTATATCATAAGGAATTTCAGGAAGAAGGATGATATCAGCGCCGCCTGCGACTCCGGCATAGAGAGCGAGCCATCCGGCTTTATGCCCCATAACCTCGATTACAATAACACGGCTGTGACTTTGCGCAGTGGAATGAAGCCGGTCAATGGCTTCCGTACAGATAACAAGGGCGGAGTCAAAACCAAAAGTTTTATCTGTTCCAAAAATATCGTTATCAATTGTTTTGGGAAGCCCGATTACATTAAGACCTTCGCGGGACAATTTATGACCTGTGGTGTTTGTGCCGTTTCCGCCAAGCACTACAAGACAATCAAGCTCAAGCTTTGAGTAGGTCTCCTTAAGGGCGGAGACTTTTTCTCCCGGGTCGTCGTCCTTATCCATGGCGGAAAAGGGCTTTTCCCTGCTAGAACCTAAAATGGTACCGCCCAGAGTTAAAATGCCGGTATAATCATCGGGCTTAAACACGCTTACATCTTCGTCAATCAGCCCTCTAAAGCCGTTTGCGATTCCAATTATCTGCATGTCATACCGTTCATAAGCTGCCCGGCATACCCCTCGAATTGCGGCATTTAAACCAGGGCAGTCGCCGCCAGCCGTTAAAATACCAAAACGCTTTGTTACGCTATGATTACCCATAAATACACATTATATAGAAGAAATAGGTTTTTCACAAGAGAACAAAACGAAAGATGGTAATTTTAAAAGCCAAACCGATTAATAGAAAGATTCAATTACCGAGATTCTGACTATTCCCTGGCTTTTTCCTTGGCTTCTTCCCAGAATTTATCCATTTTGTTGATATTTTCCATGTTCATTTCCTGCCCGGATTCTTTCATCTTTTTTTCTACATATTTAAAACGGTTAGTAAATTTACTGTTAGTACGCCTAAGAGCGGTTGAAGGATTGACTTTTAAATACCGGCAAAGATTGATTGCAGAAAAAAGCAGATCGCCAAGCTCTTCTTCAAGATCGGCAAGACTTTCCTCGACCTTACTTTCCGAGGAAGTTATAGCCGATATATTAATTACCTCAGCGTCGCTGTTTATTAGGGCATTGCTCATGGTAATGGCGGACACGGCACGAGCGCTTGCTTCGCACACCTCATCAAGCTCTTCCCTGATTTTTTCGATTACGCCTTCATGATCAGGCCAATCAAATCCTGTTTTTGCTGCTTTTTTCTGGAGAGCGAATGCCCTGTCCATCGGCGGAATGGCTGCGCTGACTTCATCCATTATCGAATCTTTCGGTTTTCTGCCTTCCTGCTCTATCTTGATTTTATCCCAGTTTTTAAGTATTTCGGATGAGTCTTTTACTTTTACATCGCCAAACACATGAGGATGGCGGCGGATTAATTTATCGTTTACTGTTAGCAATGCGTCCGCAACCGAAAATTTTCCTTCCTGTTCGTGCATGTAGCTAATCATTACCGCAAGTAAAAATAAATCTCCAAGTTCCTCCGCGATATGAGGCGCGTCTCCTTCGTCAATCGCTTCAATACATTCGTAGGTTTCTTCGATTAAAGCTCCCCTCAATGTTGACGGGTTTTGTTCCCTGTCCCATTTGCAGCCTTCCGGCGAACGGAGCTTTGCGATAGTGTCGTATAACGCAGCAAAAGCTTTGNCTGGATCCTTTTCCATAATTACCTCACATAAAGACACAGAANCGCAGGNTTATAATTTTTTGTTTTACTGCTTTCCTTCCGGATATTCTGCTCTCTCATTTATTTTTTCCGCAAGAGTTATCTTTTTTTTCTTCCATTCTTTTAAAAACGTATCAGGTTCTTCGGTGAAAGTTTTTACAAGGAGGTTTGCGCCCGCTTCCAGCGCTGGCGTTAACGTGTCTTTTTCATCATTGGAAAAATCAGTCAGCACCCAGTCTACAATTCCTTCTCCGCTTCCGGGAGGGCCGCCTTCTCCCGGCTGTCTTGCGTCCGGTCTTCCAACACCGATTCTAAGCCGCCAAAAATCCGCGCTGCCGAAACATTTATTCATAGAGCGAAGACCGTTATGTCCTCCAAGCCCGCCTGCGTATTTTAATGAAATTACTGTAAGAGGAAGCTCAAGCTCGTCATGTATAACGATTATTTCATCAAGTTTGATCTTAAAAAATGAAGCCGCCGCAAAAACAGATTCACCTGAAAGGTTCATGTATGTTTCCGGCATAATAAAGTGGATATTATCGTAAATTGCGTATAAACCTTTATATTTTTTCTGCCATGAAAGAGAAGAATAAAAAGGGAGCGATTCTGCAAGTAAACGCCCCGCGTTGTGCCTGTTTTGCGAGTATTTTTTGCCGGGATTACCGAGAAAAGCGGCAAGCTTAATCATATATTTATTATATAAAATATTACCTTGACATGGAATAGGCATGCATATAAAATACATATTATATGATGGAAAATCTTGATATAAATACATTATTAATAATTTTATGCGTCCTTGTAATCGTAATTTTAGTATTTTATATTTTAGGCAGAATCTTCGAACCCATAAGAAAAATTCAATCCGGGCTTAAAAACGGCGTAAGGAAAATCAATAAAAGCATTAACAGAAAAAGAGAACAAAAGAGACTCGAAATCGAACAAAAAAGAAAAGAAGAATATGAAAGGTTAAAAATAAAACAAAAAGAAAACGAACTTTTTATTTTAAACACAAAGGAAAAACTGGACGACCTTCAAAGAACATTTAAGGAATTTGAAGAATTCGAAAAAATAACATCAGTCCTATATGAAGAAATCGAAGAAAAAACCACTCAAATAGAACTGTTAAAAGAAAAATCCTCAAAATTTATTTTTAAAATATTCGACAACTGGAAAATAAATAAATTAAACCGTCAATGCGCTAAATACAAACAAAAGATAGAAGAAGCCGAAGTAATCATAACCGAAAAAAAGAGCGCAATAAAATATTCAATAGGCGAGCTGCTTAACACTTTTAATTAAACCTGGAATTATGATATTTTTATCTCTTGTTAGCCAAAATGATTAAAAGAGCAATGTCACCCTGCCGCACGCCTGGTATTCTGGCTGCCTGTCCGACATTAAGAGGTTTAACAGTTTTTAATTTTTCTTTCGCCTCGCTTGAAAGCCCGCTAATAGCGTAATAATCAAGATTGGGATCAAGTTTGATGGCGTCCATTTTTGCGGCTTTCGCGGCAAATCGTATTTCTTTTTCTATGTAGCCTTCGTATTTTTTATCCAGAAGCACGCGCCCAACAATTTCTGCGGGATAACGCGACATTTCTTCTTCTTTTCTCTGTATCAAAAGTTCTTTTACTTCGTCCAGCTGCCTTGTCTTTTCCAAAAAGCGTTCCCAGCGATCATCGTTAATTAAACCTGCCTCCCGCCCTCTGGGCGTAAGACGCGTGTCCGCCGTATCATGGCGAAGCATCAATCTGTGTTCCGCTCTGCTTGTGAACATGCGGTAAGGTTCTTTTGTTCCCAGTGTTGTAAGATCATCAACAAGTACGCCGATGTATGCCTCAGCCCTGCCCAGAACAAGAGGCTGTTTATTTTGCATTTTCATTGCGGCGTTTATTCCAGCCATAATCCCCTGAGAGGCGGCTTCTTCATAACCGGAGCTGCCGTTTGTCTGCCCTGCCACAAAAAAACCGGAAAGACGTTTTGACTCAAGCGATGGAAATAAATCCAGCGGATCAAGATAATCGTATTCAACAGCATAGGCAGGGCGAACAATATGCGCCTCTTCAAGACCGGGAATGCTGTGAATAAATTCGCGCTGCACATCTTCCGGCAAAGAGCTTGACGCTCCGTTCATGTACATTTCGTTAGTAGAAAGACCTTCAGGCTCAATAAAAATATGGTGCCGCTCGCGTTCAGGAAAACGCATAACTTTGTCTTCGATACTTGGACAGTAACGGGCTCCTGTTCCTGTTATTTTTCCGCCGAATAGCGGCGAGCGGTGAATATTCGCCCTGATAATTTCATGTGTCTTTAATGTAGTGTAAGTAATCCAGCACGGTCGTAAATTATTTGTCTTATAGTCATTTGATTTACAATCAAACGAAAAAGGTTCCATCTCATCGCCGTCCTGTCTTTCCATTTTGGAAAAATCAATTGTGCTGTCCGCAATCCTTGCGGGAGTACCGGTTTTTAATCGTCCTACAGGAAAGCCAAGCCGCCGTAAAGAAGAGCCAAGTCCCTTTGCCGCATCTTCTCCAAGCCTGCCTTGCGGCGCGTCAAACTCTCCAATAAATATTTTACCTTCCATAAAAGTGCCGGAAGCAAGTACAACAGTCTGCGCTGTTATGTGATGACCGCGCTGCGTAATCACGCCTGCGATTTTTACGGCAGAAGATTCTGCAGAAATATTGGCGGCGTTTATATCGCCGTCGATTATAAAATCGGTAACCGTATCCATAAAAATTGTAAGATTTTTTTGCTTTTCCAAAACAGAACGCGCCGCCGCCTGATAAGCGTGCTTGTCTGCCTGCGCCCGCGGCGCCTGTACAGCCGGTCCTCGCGAGCGGTTAAGCACTCTATATTGGATCATTGTCGCGTCTATTAGTTTCGCCATCTCGCCGCCGAGAGCGTCTACTTCCCGTACAAGGTTTCCCTTTGACAAACCACCGATTGCGGGATTGCAGGAAAGAGCGCCAATTTTGTCCGGGTTTTGCGTGACAAGAAGCGTATTAAAACCAAGTCTGCTTACGGCGAGAGAAGCTTCTATACCGGCATGTCCGCCGCCAATGACGATGCAATCATAATCCATATTTTTATTTTAATGGAAATACAAGGTTTGTTACAACAAGAATCACCGCGAAAAATAAGCCTATGGAGACGCAGATTGTTCTAAATCCCATTTCCAGCGAGCGTATTTTTTTAAATAGTTTACTGTTAATTACATAGTATCTGTAAATTAAATATCCTATACCTGCGCTTACGGCAAAAATTATTACTTTTTCGAGGTATCCTGCGGCTTCTACGTTTACAGATACATTAAATAAAAACTCAATAAATTGTCTGCCGAAGATGCCTCCTATAAGGCATAAACTGCCAAGTATCAATACAGATGCTTGCTGCCATTTATCAATTTTTATCTTTCTTTGCGGCTTTAGAATTATTTCTGATTTATCACTCCCGAATAATATCGATGAAAACTTGATAAACGAAACAATTGTTCCAAGATTTATAAAAATCATTGCCGCGGTTACCAGCCAGTTTGTTCCCGACATTATAAAATATTTTGATATGCTTCCGTTAAAAAGAGGAGCGCCTGTTATTCCAAGCACCGCCATAATAGAGGCGGCTCCGACAAGAGGCATTTTTTTTAGTACCCCGCGTATTTGATAAATATCCCTTGTGCCGTAAACATTCGCGATAATTCCGGCGCATAAAAATAAAGTTGACTTAAAAAACGCATGATTAAAAATATGGTACACGCCGCCTGTAAAAGAATAAATATCAGGTATGTTTAATCCAATCATTATCATTCCAATCTGCGAAATTGTATGATACGCGAGAATCAATTTAATATCCGACTGCGATAACGCGAAAATAAAACCTATAATACCGGTTATAATTCCCAAAACAAGAAAAAATTCCTGCGTAGCAAAACAGGAAAAAATATCCTGAAACCTTATAAAAAGATAAATGCCGCTTTTTATGTGCAAACCGGAAAGAATCGCAGACACGGCGGAAGGAGCGCCCGGAGTTCCATGCGCTTTTGGAAGCCAGCTAAAAAGCGGCATTAGAGCGCATTTTAGGCTAACGCTTGTAATTATCAGCGCATAAGGTAAAACAAGAGATTTTTTATCAATTTCTTTTATTGCCTGCGTAACGCTTTCCATATCCAAAACGCCCGTTAATTTATAGATATATCCCACTCCGAATAAATAAAATTGAATCGCAATAGTATTTACCAATAGATAGACCATACCGTCATACATCGAACGCTTGTCACGTATGTACATAATTAAAATCGCTACTACTACAGCCGCTACTTCCGATAAAACAAAAAGATTAAATATATCGCATGTTAAAAATATTCCTATTAATAATCCTTCCCAAATAAAAAGCAGAAGCCCAAAAAGCCGGCTGTAATTTTCGTTAAACGTATAAATAAAGGCGCACAAAAAAACAAATGTTGTAAATAAAATAAAAACCGAAGAAAGAGTGTCCGCTCTCAGCGTTATTCCCAGAACTCCGCTGAAATTTCCAATTCTTGCGGTTATTTCGGCTTCCTTGCACGAAAGAAAAATATAAAAAGCAAAGCCTGTTAACATTATTTGTGTTAAAATAACGATAATCTTTCCAATTTTCTCAAACGGGAACAAATAAATAAAAATCGCTGTTAAAACAGGAACAATTACAAGCCAGGTAAGCATACTTACTCCGTATTCTTCTTTTTAATTGTATCCCAATCAGTTGAATTAAACTGGCGGTACAGGGAAATAAGTATTGTTAAACTGACAGCGCTAACCGCTACTCCTATAACAATAGCCGTTATCATTAAAGCCTGAGGCAATGGATCAGCCGCATTTTCCAGATTTTGACCAATCGGCGTTTTCATTCCTTCGATAAAACCTATGCTGATTATAAACATAATTACAGCCGTTTCCATAATTATTACAGAAACAATTGATTTAATAATATTCTTGCTTGTTATAATTCCGTAAAAACCCAAAAAGAACATTATTACAGAAAATATCTCAAAATTAATCATGATTTATCTCCATTCAAAAACCGCGAATCTGTAAAAAATGATAAGAAAGCCGCATGCTACTTTCATTCCGATAAATAAATTCATNATAACNAGATANATTTCTTTTGGTAATTGTATATATGAATTAATATTATAAATAATAAAAAATACGGCAAGAATTATTATTCCNGCGTATATTATTTTTTTCATTATAAATATTCTGCCAATGCGTATATCATGAATCGAAAAAATCATATATCTGTAAATAAAAAATGAAGCCAGAACTACCCCTCCCTGAAAACCTCCGCCTGGCGTCAAGTGTCCGTTAAAAATAAGATAAACGCCCAACATTAACAAAAGAGGGCAGATAACGCGGATTGTATAAAAAGTAACATCGGATCTGTTAATATCTTTTCTTTTACCGCTTAAAACCAGAGGGCTGTCCTGAAAATAAGAAAGATGCACAACAGCGGCGATGCTAATAAAAAGCATTAGCGCTTCAAACAGCGTATCATACATCCTGTATCCCAGATAAATGGCGGTTACCGCGTTTTCGCCGCCAACATCCTGCGAAAACATGGCTAAATATTTATCTTTTAGGAATGTATTCGCTTTATCCTCCGGGATAAAATAAACAAACAACAAAAACAGCGAAACAGTAAATAAAAACGGCAGTATATATTTTACAACTTTTCTATTATCTTTTATGGAAGCGAATGAAGAAACAGTAATGTAATATTTTTCAAACGAAACTATAAAAATAATAACAGAAAATACGCTTATTACTACTTCCGCCATTGCGACATCCGGCGCGGAAAACAATAAATAGCATACAGAAGTAATCAAAGAAAAAAATACAAGATAAATAATAATACGTGTTATTCTTCGTTCATAAATCAAAAATACTGCGCTTATAATCCAAAAAACAAGAAAAGCATGTATCATACATTATCCTCGATTTTATGACCGCTCAAATAAGCTGAACGGGCAGTCATGTGAATAATTAGCGGATTTATTATCATCAATAATATTGTTAAAAGAAGAAGTTTTAATGAAAAAAAACTAAAACCGTGCTTAACCGCAAGCCCGATTATAATTGTCAGTACTCCCACTGTGTCAATTTTTGAAACAACAAGTATTCTTGCATAAAAATTCTTGAACCTGAATATTCCTACAATCCCCAATGATATAAATATTGTTCCAATTATTATTATAATATTACCGGCTGTTTGCATCTATCTTCCTCCGTCCTTTACCCTGCCCAATAAAAAACGTGATACAAAAAATGTGCTTATAAAAGCCAAAAGAACATAAACTATCGCGAAATCCAATAAATACGCTCTTTCGTTAAATGAAGCGAAAATTAAAATAATTATAACAGTCTTTGTATAAATAAGATTAAGCCCAAGAAGCCTGTCCCAAACGGAAGGTCCTTTAATAATTCTAACAATGCAAAAAATTAAAAAGACCAGCATAACCCACAATATATACATATATCCTCACTTTTGCATTTTTAAGAGCATTTTTTCAAATTTGCCTTTTATTGCGCTGCTCTCGGCTTCTTCATCAGAAGGATCGTACTTCTTTTTATTTAACTGCAATACAGTAATTGTATCGTTGTTTAAATTAAGAGATATTGTGCCTGGAGGAAGCGTTATGGAATTCGCAAGTATTGTTTGTAAAAATTTATTGGTTATTTTTATTTTAACGTCAACAACATTGACAACAGCGCCTGTAAAAATTAATTTTATAACCTTAAAAGCGGAAAAATAAATCTGTCCTATTAGATAAAACAAATAAATACTGAATCTTAAAAGTTTTACGTTTTTTATTTTTTGAACAGGAAGCATACGAACGGAAATAAACAGGCATAATATACTGATAACAGCGCCTGATATAATTGTTGTAATGGATATACTCTCTGATAATATAATCCAGGTTCCTGTGAGCAGAATAAATGCATAAAACACAACGGCATTCAAAACACAGTCTCCCTTATTGATAGAAAAATAATTATAATGTTCTATAATATTACATTATACTTCTTCATCATCGTCAAAATCAATATCACCCAGCAATTTTTGCGTTTTTCCTTCCGGCAGCGTTTGGACATCGCGAAGTTTTTTTTCTATCGCTCTTGTACGAATGCCTGCTTTATCAATTTCTTTGCTTGCCGAATCAATTTTTTCTTTTGTTTTTTGTAAAACATCGCCAAATTTTCCGAATTCTGTTCTAACCGCTCCCAGTAAATCCCAAATCTCGCTTGTGCGTTTTTCTACAGCAAGACTTCTGAATCCCATTTGAAGACTGTTTAAGAACGCGGAGATTGTCGTAGGACCTGTAATCGTAACCTTATAAGTATTTTGTATATTTTCGAACAATCCTGGAATACGCAGAACTTCCGCGTATAAACCTTCAAAGGGAAGGAACATGATTCCGAACTCTGTTGTGTTTGGAGGATCAATATATTTTTCACGTATATCTTTAGCGAACTTGTCAACTTTTGCTTTTAACTCTTTTTGGGCGGCTATAACTTTGTCCTTCTCGCCTGTTTTATACGCCGATAACAATACTTCATAATCAGCCGTTGGAAATTTAGCGTCAATGGGCAGCCATATTGTTTTATTGGAATCTTCCTTGCTGGGAATTTTAACGGCAAACTCTACGTTTTCCCGGCTTCCTTCTTTTATTTTTACATTTTGATCATATTGATTAGGCGTTAAAAGCTGCTCCAGAATAGCTCCAAGCTGATATTCTCCAAGCACTCCTTTATTCTTTACATTCGCAAGAACATTTTTAATACTTCCTACATCGCTTGCAAGCGTCTGCATTTCGCCAAGACCTTTTTGCACAAGCTCAAGACGTTCGCTTACGAGTTTAAACGATTCTCCCAGCCGTGTTTCAAGCGTCTTGTGCAATTTTTCATCGACTGTCTGCCTCATTTCATCAAGTTTCTTTTCATTTCCCTGTTGAATATCGGCAAGTTTTTTTTCTACAGCGTCACGTGATTTTTCCAATCCCTCTTTTGTTTCCCTTGTTAATGCGCCGATATTCGACGAGAACCTTTCCTCAAATATTTTTAAGGCGGCGGAAAGCTCGTCACGATTGGATTTTAAGGCATGAGATAACTCTTCGCGTGAATCTTTGGCCGTCTTGTTTGTTTCCATGCGGTTTCTACCAAATTCATCGCGCAAGGTTGATTCATTTTTATCCAGACGCTGCGCGTATTCAATCAGCTTTTCTGATATATCTGTCTGCGAACCTTTTTTATTTTTCATAAAAAGCGAAATCATTACGATAAACTGCAAAACAACAACGCCAAGAAGAATATATTCAATCATGTATCATTTTTCCTTATATATTGAAATTTATTATAACATTGTAACACAGGTAAAATTATTTTCCTACACAAAACCGGCTGAACATCTCTTCCAAAATATCAGCCGTGGATACTTCTCCTGTTATCTCTCCAAGAGAATTTACAGCATCCCTTAGAAGCGGAGCGATTACATCAAGCGGCTCTTCTTTGTTTTCGAGGGCAATGGCTTCTTCAAGAGCGATGCAGGCGGCGTCAACAAGTTTTTTTTGACGCGCTGTGCCAAGCGAGGCGCAGGAAGGCTCATCATGAGACGAAAAACCTTGCGCCTGCTTTGAAATAATTGAATTAACCGCTTTAAAAAGTTCAGTAAAACCTTCGCTGTTCTTTGCGCAGATACTTATTGGATTAATGTCCGCTAACGGAAAGGGATGAGGCGGCGGATTTATATCCTGCTTGTTCCAGACAAACAAACACGATGAAAAATCGCTGCCGTTTGCCTGGTTACAAGCTCCAGGTTTGCCATATTCCTGTAAATATTTTTTATCCTCTTCTGTAAGCCCATGCTCCCCGTCAATTAAATACAAAATGATATCGGCTTCTTCCATAATTTTTCGGCTTTTCTGTATGCCGATTTTTTCTACAGTTTCATCTGCGTCACGCAAACCGGCAGTATCGATTAAACGAACAGGTATTCCTTCTATCGAAACAAACGCTTCTATCCAGTCACGCGTTGTGCCTGGGACTTCTGTAACAATGGAGCGGTCTTCTTTAAGAAGCGCGTTAAAAAGACTTGATTTTCCGGCATTCGGACATCCCGCAATCACAATCGAAACACCTTCCTGATAAATCCTTTCCAGCTGCCATGAATCCGAAAGTTTTTTTAGGCGCGAAAGAACGTTATGTGCAATATCAAGCCCCGGAAGTCTCCCTGCGATTTCATCCGCGTCAGCGCTTACTTCATCTTCCGAATAATCAAGAAAAATTTCGGCTCCCGCAAGAACTTGAACAAGCTGTTTTTTTATTTCACCTATTTCCTTTTCCAGAACGCCCGAAAGACGAGAAACAGCATGGCGGCGGGCTGTGTCAGTTCTGGCGCTGACAAGTTCCATGACAGATTCACAGCGGGTAAGATCGAGCTTTCCATTCATAAAAGCGCGAAATGTAAATTCGCCGGGAAGAGCACCCCTAAAACCTGTATTTTTTAATACATTCATTACAGCGGCGCTTGCGGAATTTCCGCCGTGACAGCATATATCAAGACTATCTTCTCCTGTAAAACTTTTTGGAGAACGAAAAACAGAAACCAAAACTTCATCGATTTTTTCGTCAGCCGATACAATCCAACCGTGAATGATTGTGTTTCCGGCTGCGTCTTTTAAGGATACCGCGTTTTTTATTCCTGACGGAACAAAGATCAAGGAAGCTGCTTCCAGCGATCCTTTGCCTGAACAGCGTATTAAAGTAAGAGCACCGCTTCCCGGAGTTGTAGCAAAAGCAGCTATCGGCGCATCATCGCCGTAATGCCCTTTGGAGAAATCATTCATCCTTGATTTTCTCCGTACCGGCTAGACGCAATTTAATAAAAAGCCACGGAGCGGCGATAGAAACCCAGAAACAAATCAACGCGCTACAAACAAAACAATAAAGATTAATATTTTGGTTTTCGTAAACTTTAAAAACAAAAACACCAACNCNAAATCCGATAATCGCAAGNCCTGCCATTCCAATCAAAAAACGCGCAAACAAAAAGAGAATCATTTTTATTCCTTTTCTTTCCNGCATTTCAGANCTTTTAAATCCAATAAANCGTTTATTCAGGCAATAACCAACACCCAACCCCAAAACGGAGCCTGCATAAAAGATCATATCAAGTCTTGGTCTGTATACAATCATTAGAAAAGATACTAAAGCCGCGCCAATCATATATGCTCTAAAACCGCCTTTTGCAAACAGTTTTTCNAGCGGCTTACGAAGCAGCAAATATCCGCAAAAGATCAACGCTGTTATAACCCATCTAAAATCGTATNATAGATTAAATTCAAGATGNAAATAAAGCGCGATAACCCACGAAGTAATTAAAGCGACAATACAAATTTGAAATCCTATTTTTTCATTTATACACCAAAAAACAAACAATGATATTATAATCATTACATCTAAAAACATTCTTTCCATTTTAAAATCCTGTAAAAAAAGTCTGCCGCAGCCTGTTTATAGCGCTATTTTGCGCATTGGTTACAGTTACAGCGGCGCTCGATTTTCCAATCATGTTCCGTACATTCGTCTGCATGGATGACCTCTCAATTGTCATTAAAACAAAATACATAAAAATGATCCCGTTCTCTCCTGTATTTTCATTATCTGCCCTGATACTTATCCAGTGTGCATCCTCTTTTACAACGCCGGTATAAGTTCCTCTGTATACGTTTTTAATCATCGTCTCAAAAAATAAACCATATTCGTCATCCGGATAAAGCGCTGCTGACGAAATTATTCTTTTTTCTATTCTTGCCGCGGCAATCATAGGAAAATCATAAACCGGAGAAATGTTTTCCGCCCATTTGGTTAAAGCCGCAAAATTTGCTCCTTGATTCATGGCAATAAAAACATATTTATCATTATATATATCCAGCCTTTCCACAGCCGCTATGCCGTCACTAATATAAACGCTCAGCCATCGCGGCATATTATTTTTATCCGCAATACGATTAACATCTATGATTCTATTTGAAATATCAAAGACGCTGAAATCCGGGACAGGAGTAAAAACATTTGCTTTTTTACCTGTACAGGAAACAATCAATAATATTATCAATAAAAATAATATTCTATAAGTTATGAGAAATATTTTCATTTTCGCTGACCGCAGGATTTTTTTCCGCAAATAAATCTTCCATTGGCGGCATATAATATAAAATAAATTCATCCCAAATCGCAGTATATTCAGGGAGCTTATTTTCTTCCGGCGCCTGCTGTTCAGATGATTCATCGGCGGCGTTTTTATCCAGCAATTGATCCGGGATAATATCATTTTCCTTTGTAAAACCAAGCANTATTCTGAATGTATCTACAGATCTGGTTTCGATTGATATCGGTTTTAATGTTAATTCTCGGCCGCCCGGAAGATTTCCCAATATGTTCATGTTTGCGGTTATAACACCGGATTGAAGAGAAAGATTTACGCCTGCAGTTAAAAACTCTGCCGAATTAAAATTATTTGAAGACTCCGGCAACTTTATAATCTGCGATACAGAGCTTGCCGGAGACGTTAATGATAAAACCAGATTCCTGTTATAAATTGAAAGATGCATATAAATATTATTAAGAGAACCCAGTTGAACTGTAAAAAGTCCGCCGTCATTTAAAGGCAGGAAACGAAACAATATCTGCCATGGTGACGTCGCGCTGTTTGGAACATCAACTTCCGGCAGCATCATCACATTTTCAAAACCTGCGGCAAGACCATATGTCCTATTCGCGCCTTTCCATTTGGGAATATTTCTTGCGGCAGGTCTTAATGCGTTTTCCGGCGTCGCAGTCATCTTTGAGTCATTGACATTTCCTTCAAAAATATACCGGTGTAATAACTGCGGTATATCTCTGGAAACCAGATGTACATCAATTGCCATGCTGGAAACAAGCAGCGAGACGCCTTTCTGATATCCAGCCAGTCCGATAAAATCAGCCGCCGGAAAAACCTCAGCATGAATGGAAAAGAAACCTGTCTGTTCCGGCGTCTTCCAAAACAGGGAGCTTTCTCCATCCGAAAATCTTCCTTCGCTGATTCTGTTTCTGCCTTCGTACCAGATAATATAAGGATCCAAATTAACATCAAAAACCATATTTAATTCAAGCATGATTGTAGTATCTCTTGGTATAATATGAGAGCTTTCAATAATACCAGGCAGATATGTACTAATTCCTTTAAATGAAAAATAATTATCACCAAGATAATAAAATTGTTTTTCTGTTCTTTGCAGGATATTCTTTCCGCTCATAATATTTGCAACTAAAGAATATCTGCCCGCCGGCAGATCATCAGGCAGCGGAAAGTTAGGTAATTTATTATCGAGATTTTTAACAGAAACAATAATAACATCGTCTTCATCAAATTCATCATCTTTTTTAAGGGTATAAACCATCTTTATACCTGCAGGCTCTCCGTCAAAATCCCTGAGATATATCATAAGAGCAGTAACATCGGGATCTCCCAAAATCGGTTCTTCAAAATACGGACGTACGATATCATTTAGACTGATAAACGAACAATCATCCGCGGAAATATCATTTATAAGAAAATTAACCCTATAGCCGCCGGCGGAAGGGAAAAGCGCGTCCATTGCCTCACAATTAATAAAAATCATGGCAAAAACAGCGGAAAAAACGAGAAATTTAGCCGTTTTTATCAATTTTTGGGCACACATATCCAGTGTTAATATAACATTAATTAATCATATTTTCAACTTCTTTATTCTTTTTATATCTGTTATTATGTTAATATGCGAACCAAAGCAGTTATATACCTGAACCGATTAAAAGAAAATCTTGACGCAATTAAAACGCGTGTAGGAAGTGACAGGCAGATTTGCGTATCTGTTAAAGCAAACGCATATGGCCACGGAGCGCTGCATATTGCAAAAAAAAGTCTAGAAGCAGGCGCTTCCTGCCTTGGAATTGCCGCAGTCTCAGAAGGAGTTAATCTCCGAAAGGGTGGAATTAAGGCTCCTATCCATTTATTCTCTCAGCCTCATCCTGATGATATTCCGGAAATTATTTCCGCTGATCTTATTCCGTTTGTTTCTGACGAAGAATTCGCCGCTGCTCTTAATAAACAAGCCGAGGAAAAAAAAGCGGTAATACAGGTTCATCTAAAAATTGATACCGGAATGGGACGAACCGGCTGCCCTGCCGAAGAAGCTTTGTCTCTTGCGAAATATATTTCTAATTGTCCGGCTCTTAAACTGACAGGAACAGCCACCCATTTAGCGGCATCGGACTCGACTCTTATCCCCGACATGGAATTCACAGCACAGCAGATAAAACGTTTTAATAAAGCTGTTACCGCAATTAAAGCAGCAGGTATTAATCCCGGAATTGTTCATGCCGCGAATTCAGGCGCAATCATTCTGCACCCGGACGCATGGTACGACATGGTCAGACCCGGCATTTTATTATATGGCTATAAAGCAGCGCAGGAATACGAAACTCCGCTGGAACATTTAAAAAAAATGTCAAAACTTAAAACGCTTTTGGTTGAGCCAGTGATGGAACTTAGAAGCACAGTAACGCTGATAAAAAAAATAAAAAAAGGCGGATTTGTTTCTTACGGCAGAACATGGACAGCAGATCAGGACACATTCATAGGCATTCTTCCTGCCGGTTATGCCGACGGACTTCCGCGGCTGGCAAGCAACAAATGGTATGTTTTAATCAATAATATTCCTTACCCGATAATCGGCAGAATCAGCATGGATCAATGTTGTATCGACTTGGGTCCAGAGCCAATTGTTCAGCGATGGGACGAGGCAATAATTTTTGGCTCTGATATAATCCCCGAGCAGGAAGAGCTTCCAGTATTAATGCACAGCGCGGCGGCTTTAGCGGAAACTGTCAGAACTATTCCTTATGAGATTACCTGTAATGTCAGCCGAAGAGTACCCAGGGAGTATAAGTAGGAGAGGCTGACAATCATAAAAATTAAAGGGTAGAGGCGCAAAGAACACAAAAACGCCCAATGCCAGCAGGCAAAGGGCGCTGTTAGAACGATGCTAATTACTGTCTATTAAAAGCATCTGCATTACGATCTTTAGTATAATGGCTATTTGGACTTATCCAACAAGCAACATGGTTAACAATCCATTGCCAATTGTCAAAGAAAATTTCTATCCAATCTGATCCCTGGCTAAATCTTAATTTATGACTATAATCATCATGATCGAAGTCAATTAATTCATAAGGCAAAGTAACCGGTTCTTGATCTTTATAGGTAACAATACAAGTATCTTCTAATATTTCAAACTTTACTATTGGATCTCCTATGCCGGATACATAAACTCCCTGATTGAAATATGGCATTGAGACATCTGAAGCATTCCCTGCTTTAATATCCCAAACTGTAAATTCATAATCTCCTGCCTTTGTAATAGTTGCTTCAGCTCTGGCATGAAATGCTACTCTTGTAATTTTACTTTTATCAAATGCTACTACTTGATTACCCCAATTCTCCTGCCTAAGCCATGAATAAGGAATTGTTATTTCCATTTCCTGATCTTCTACTGTAGCAAACCTTATCTGGTAATAATTATAATTCGTAATATCTGATGTTCTAATCTCAAGTTTATACTTTTTTCCATCACCTTTAATTTTAAAGCTAATTGCATCAGCGGCTTTAAGCGCGCTTAATGTTTCTGCGTTCGGAGTCCCCGAAGCGCTGGCATATCCGTAAGTTTGATTGGGTATTAAAGCGACATTACCTGATAATGTAACTTTTTCATCAGCTTCGTTTACATCCATTTCGACAGTTGACGATCCGCTTTCTTGCTGATCACTAAATATTATCCATTTCCAGTTGCCAACTGTGACACTTCCATCGCCGCCGCCGTCATCGCCGCAGCTTGTCAGCCCAAACCCGATTACCGCGGATAGCGCGATAATCCCAAGTAATTTGATTGTGTTTTTCATAAAACACCCCTTTATTTCTGAGCGTTTTTTTGCCCGGAAAAATTTTTCGCTCTTTTTGAGAGCTTTCCTGTAACACAGGAATATATAAAGGACGGATCTACTCCATCGCTTATATAAAATAGAGAAAATTTATTTTGATTTAGGTTGATTTCTACATATGTGTAGTTGACACAAATCTTATCGTAGTAATGA
>JGI24695J34938_10001258_pt1 | contig 22271 bp, 21 predicted proteins | sample TergutCo191P3_FD_34938 | JGI IMG/M metagenome (IMG submission 34938)
AATTATTAAAATTGGCAGATACTCAAAAGCACCTTTAATGTTCGCTGACAAGCGAAACAGCTGATCAATATCATGCCCTATTACCTCTATCACATGTAAACCTGTCTCTTTTGAACGAAAACCGCGCTTACTCTTTTCAAAACCTATAGAACCGACGAAAAAATCAGAAGAGATACCGTCGCCTAAAACCCTGTTATCAATAATAACATGATTATCAGCAATTATTTCAAATAGATATTCGTGAAAAATTTGTGAAAAATCTTCCAAATCATTCCATTGATCCTGCATAGCAAGCTCTTCGTAAATGCGGTCAAAAAGTGATATAAATACTTCATCACCGCCATAATATGTATAGGCTCCATAATTTATACGCAACAGCCATAGCAGTTTTTCCGCATCAGCAATGGCTTCTTCGGAAGTGATATTCTTCGCTCGTAAAGTTGGTATCATACTTTCGGTAATTATTTCAACTATGTAATCTTCACCATACTGCTCTACCCATTCGAATCCGAGGCGTAAACGTTCATCAGCAATAGGTAAGAGTATATTATAATTCGGTTTGCCAATACCTTCCCGGCGATGAATAGCTTCTTCTAATGCATATTCAAGGGTCAGATCAAATGGCGTTTCTTCGCTAACCAAATCATCATTCATTATACCGGGTATGTCCAATAAGCTAATAGATTCAGTCGTGTTTGCAGGTGAACCACAAGCACTTAAGAGTATTGTTGATATTACTAAATAGATTAACTTTAAAAATTTTTCCATTTTATGCCTCACATTATGCGTATATTTAATTAATTAGAGTGCCGCCAAGTTATACCATTATTACTTACTATAACATATTTGTTAATAATAAACTGAATTAAATCGTTAACGTTTTGTAATTTGAAAATATCTTTATTGCTTAAATTTATGTTCATTTTTTCTTCAATCAGACTTACTAAGCGCATAATCTCCACGGAATCCATACCGAGGTCTTCAATAAATTTCATATCGCCTTTAACTTCGGTTTTAATATAATTTACTGTATTAATTAAACTGTTTATAGATAAACTAATTTCTTCAAACAAAAGCTTTCTTAAAACTGCTTCTCTCTTTATTTTTTTAGTTGAAGTTCGTTCAAAAGGAATAGAGCGGGCGTATGTTTTGTGTATATGCTTGTACAATGGTACTCTGCGATTGAATTCGTCAATAATATATTGAAGTTTTGCATTACAGTTTTTCTCTGTTAAATCAATAACAACTATTATTGAAATGTGTGCTTTCTGATTAATATTTCTATTCTCAAAAACAAGGCTCTCAATTATGAAATCATTTTCTTCAATAATTTTTTCAATATCCTCAGGAACAATATTTTCGCCATTATCAAGTATAATAAGATTTTTCTTTCTTCCAACAATATACAGATCTCCTTTCTCATTTATATATCCGAGATCGCCTGTTTTAAGCCAACCATCTTTTAATATTTCTTTTGTGGATACTTCATTATTATAGTACCCGATCATAACATTGTCGCCCTTTACATAAATTTCTTCATCTATAATCTCAACCTTATTACAACTTATTGGTGTTCCTACTGATAAGTCGTCATATACTCTGTCTGAATACATAATTGAGATAATAGGTGAACATTCTGTAATTCCATAACCCCGAATAAAATTAATACCTAATAAAGCATATTCATTTGCTAACCCCGGTCTAGTCATCGCACCTCCACAAGCAATAACTTTTAAAAAGTCATTAATGTTTACTTTGTTATTAATATTATTCTCACCCTTTATAATTTTTAATAAACTTTCGGCAATTAAAGGTACTACGAATAAATGTGCAGGTTGATAATCATAAAGTTCTTTGATAAAATGACGCAATCCTGCGGATATACATAATATTCCCCCAATATAAAATGTATAAATGATGTCGCACATAACGGCATAGCCATGATGAAATGGTAAAACATTCAATCCGCATTGTCTTTCTGGAAATTTAAGAGCTTCATGCTCTGCTATACAATTACTTATCAATTGTTTATTACCAAGCATTACTCCTTTTGATGTTCCTGTAGTTCCTGATGTATAATATATTAAACAAGCATTTTTAATTTTATCATCATCAGTATTATTAGAAAAAATATCTGAATTGCTGTCAATTTCTATGTGTTCTTCTTGGTTAATCTCTATTAGTTTAATTTCTATACCCTTATTTTTAATTATTTGTTTTACTTTGTCATAACAATCATGCCCTATCATGAGTATATCTAATTTCAAGTCGAGAATAATATTAACCAATTGATTTTCTGATACTTCTGTATCTATAGGTACTATAATACCATTTGATACTATAACAGCGCAAAAAACCATAACCCAATCATAGCTGTTTTCACCTAAGATACCAACTCTCATTTCTTTTGTATATATTGATAAACTCATAATATCTGTTTTTAGTTGTGAATATGTCTTTATAATTTCCCGTGATTTATGCCTATATTGAACAGCTATTTTATCACCAAATAATTCCGCATTTCTTTCAATTATATCTTTTAACGTCTTCGGTTTATACATTGTCTTTCCTTTCTAAAATCTGCTCCATTCTTCCATCTAACATGTTAAATAGAGTATTAGCATATTTTTTTACCCTATCGTCATGAGTTACCACAATAATAACTATCCCGGTTTCATTTTTTACTGTATCGAGTGTTTGCATAAAGATTTCAATATTTTGTTGATCCAAACTTGCTGTTGGCTCATCGCATAATATAATTTTGGGTTCGGATATTAAAGCTCTAATGATTGCCACTCTCTGTTGCTCACCACCAGATAAAGCACTTATACTTTTATTTTGAATTTGCCCCAATTTCATAATATCTAAATAATTAGCGACTTTTTCTTTAATGGCTTCATTAATAAAATGCTTCTTAACATATAGTGGAATTAAGATATTTTCTTCTACATTCATAAATGAAAAAAGGTTCAAATTTTGAAAAATTATGCTTATATTATTCAACCTAAAATCAGCTCTTTGATTATTTGATTTATTTGAATTGATATTGGTTCCATTAATAATTATTTGACCTTTAATATTATCTATAATACCAGCGATTGAGTATAGCAAAGTAGTTTTTCCTGAACCGGAAGGTCCCGTTATCACTGATATACTAGATGGTTTAAATTCACACGAAATATTATCAAGAATTTTTATATCTTTTGTTCCCTCATTAATAAAGTATGTTACATTATTTAATATCACATGGTTATTTTTCATTTATACTTAATGCCTTTCTTTGTTTTTATAAGCTGGTATCTTTCAAAAATTCAACAAAATATTCTGTAAATGCAGTTTTCTTTGCACAGACGGCTTGCGCTATAACAGATATCATAAACATACTTATAACTACAATAATTCCATCAAATGGCACCTGAATATTTAAATTTGTAAAATATTTTGATGCAAGCATTGCATTACTCCCGATTTTACTAAATAAATAAGAAAAAGGAATAATAAAAACAGATGCTATAACAATGGGAAATATTGAATAAATTAAATAAATTCCCATTATATTGTTTGGAGTTATTCCTATTGATCTAAATCTTGCTATATCAATATTGTTCTTTCCCGCTGAAATAATAAAAAAATTTACCAAGGAAATAATTGAGCAAATGACAACAATAATTGCAATCATTTCAATCAAATCCGTTCCGCCAACAGCTTTTTGATAGCTCTCTTCTTTTATTTGCTCTTTACTTTTATATAAGCCGTGATCTAAATCAAAATAATTAATATCATTTGATACATCTTTTAAATAAGCGATATTGTATTTGTTATTAATGTCTATATGATTGTTTAAATAGTCAATATTGGTATAACAGATTAATTTACTAAAATCATTCGCATAATAACCTCCTTGGACAATAAAGTTGATTATTTTTCCCTCTACCTCTATTTTTACCTCAGACCCAACATCATTTTTGGTTATGTAGAATTCTGGTAGTATTATTCCATTAATATTATTTCCGTTCATTATATCATAAACGGCACTTTTATCACCGATTGCAATATCTATCTTTTCATAGTTATCAACAAAACTCATATCAATAGCAGTTAAATATATATTGGTTCCGCTTTCTGTTTTGGTTTTAGCCTGATAACCATAGTACACATTTTGCATATTTTTTTTGTTTTCTTGCAAAACATCCCATGTTACTATTCCTTCATAATTTAAATTGTTTATGACCTCGGCTCCGGCATTGCGCACTAAAATATATAACATTTGAAGCCCTATAAATAGTGTTACACTAAAAATCATCATTATTGTTACGGTTTTAACCTTCTGATGTTGTCCGCTAATTACTTTGTTTGCAATCAGCAACTTGTAGTTCTTTCTCTTGCAAGAAAAATAAGATATTAATTTATGGATTAAAAGAAATATGAAATCATATAGAAAAACAAAACTTACAAAGTATAGTAATTTGGTTATCCATATAATCTGTCTAACATCTGTTATTCGATTTATTGAAGATGGAATTAATAATAGGACTAATCCTATTAGCAAATATAATATGTATTTTTTATTTGTTACTTTTTTCCCTAGGCTTATATTTCTTTTTCTAATCTGATTCACCAATGGAATTCTTGCAATTCTAATAAAAACATAAAATTGTGAAGCGACAATAACTATAAGATGCAGTAAAACTGAAAGCAGAATTTGAAAAATCGGAATATAATTTTCTTTTAAATTAAGAATAATTGCAATTAAGCCATAAAAGACTTGTGAACAAGTAATGCCTATTGGAATTGCTATAATTTGCATCAAAAATAACTCTCGTGAATATAGTCCAAATATTTTTCTTTGCTTCATCCCAATTAGCATGATATTGATGTTAAATTGATTTCTGCTATTAAATAAAGCCCTAAACTGAATAACAATTATCCATTGAAAAAAAATTATTGTAATAATAGATACAAAAATAACAGATGAAATTATTGCTAATAACTGTGATAAATCATTATTGCTTAATGTTTCGTTTTGAATATCACTAACTCCAGTAGCTAACATGATAAAAATAGATATTATTATTAAATTTATAATATATGATACGTATAAAAACGTTTTTTCTCTTTTGCTACTCCTATAAAATATATTAGTCATACTATTAAATGTAAATTCCTTTCCGCCTATTATATATTTCAATTTGATAAAGTGATACTCATATTATTTTATTATAATTGGATTTATAAATATAAAAACTTTTACATTTCGAGGAACTATGTGTTAATAGCCCCCGAAATGTAAAACAATAATTGATTAGAAGATTTAAGAATCAATTATTACACCTTTTGCTTAGAAACAGCATATAAAGGTGCCTTTTTCAGTAGCAGTAACTATTTCTTCTACTTCTTCAAAGGAATCAAATGTTTCAACTACTTCATTCATTGTTTCTTTATCCATATTATTTACTCCTTTCATTTATTCATAAATCTTTGCTGTAATGCAAATTAACTATATCATTTATGTATAAAAATAGTAATTTGTTTACAACTCAGATAAATGTCATAAGCTATTGTTCATAACGATATGCATCAATATTTTTAATGTTTCGAATCAATCTAACAAACAGAAATATTATTAATATAAGCGAAACAGTAAAAACTATATATCTATTTATACTAAAAATACGCCCATAATAATTAAGTGTAATATATATACCCCAGAATGAAAACAGCCAACAACCCATAACAATTAGTGCACATAAATAATTTATATTAATTTTATCTTTATTTCCCTTAAGGATATGGTTTATCGTAATATATCCCCGATATCTTAAGTTATATATTCCTAATATGCTAGTCAACATGAAATACCCATCACTTGGACCAAAAAACAATAAATTTGTACTTACCATTCCAATATTGGCAATTATCCAAATAAGAACAATATTATTATGAAAGCCTAGTTGTTGAATAATTAGTCCTAAAATCACATTAATTATATGTACAAACACGCCTGCTGAAGTTATACATAACTTGTCCTTTGTATGGTATAAATTTAATCCCTTATATTGTATATATATAGTTGGCCATGTCACAAAAAAACCAATCGTTAGGTTTCCAACATTCACCCCAAGTAATTTAGCAAGTATAAAATGTCCAAATTCATGTGAGAAATCTATTAAAATAGGTAATATGATGAGACACACTAATATCTCTGTAATTGTAAAATCACTAAAATTTATGGTTTGATTTAAATAATGGCGATTATTAATAATAAAGATAATTCCTATTAACCATGCAAGAAAATACAATATATAAAAACTGGTTTTGCATGATAAACTTTTAATTTTAATTTTGCCTATATCAATCCTTTTTATTATCTTTACCAGTGAGTTATACTCATTAAATGATTTTTTTATTTCTTCATTATTCTTGAAATATCCCTTTCTATTGAAAGCATCTACTAATTCTTTTTCTTTAGGACATAAATTAAGTTCTGATAAATCGTTGTTACTATTAAGCCTTTCTAGTAGAGTGTAAAATATATCATGATATGATTTTTTTATCATAATATATGAATTTTGCTCCCTGATTCCTACTAATAGTTTCTTGCCGGTGATTGTATAATTTTCAATATATGTAAATTCATCTCGAAGTTTTAGCATAATTTTTACCTTTACTAATTTCGATGAGTATCTTTTTTATTTCATCTTTATTTTCCGCATACTCATCTGCTAAGAAAACTATCACTCTTTCGGTAAATATTTGCATCATAACACACCTTTCTTTGGGTATTTTGTATGAGTTTCTGCAGGTTAATCCCTTGCAATTATAGGAACAAACATTTTTTGCAATGCAGCTCTTACATTCTTCTATATTTTCTCTTGTAATCTTATCTACCATTTGGTATTTTTCGTTATTTTCCACCTCTTCTCTAAAAAAATCGGTGAATTCTATTCCGTATTCCATATCATCTGCACATACATGACAAGGAAACGCTATTTTATCAGGCGATACGCTGAAAGAAAAACCTGCACTACAATCTTCCTGATAAACCTTTTTGATTATGTGAAGCAATAAACTTGCGAATATTTTAGGCATTGGTACTAAATTACCGGATCGAATCGCCTGTAAACAATAGTTTGAAATATCATTACACAACTGTATATAATTATTAAAAATGATTGGATTTTCTAAATCAATTTTGCAATTTTCATCATCAGAAGTTACTGCTACAACTTCATAACCTTCAATGTTGAGGTTCTCAAATTCTTTTATCCAAATAATGATGTCTTCTTTTTTATAATTTATTAAATGTTCTTTATTAAAGGTAAACTGAATTGATTTTCTAATTGTTGCATCTGCGAGTGAATTCATTGTATCAACGACCTTATCATAAACACTTTTTATATTTGGTCCAACGCGATTTAAATCATTTAATTCTTTAGGACCATCAAGACTTGTACAAAATCCTATATCATATTTAATTAGAAAGTTCTTGATTTCTTGGTTCATAATAATTCCATTACTTGCAATAGCCATAAATGGTATTTTTTTATTATCATATTTTTGATGCATATACACAACAAATTTCTTTATTTCATCAAAATTCAATAGTGGTTCACCGCCAAAGAAGCTAATGGCATTAATTCCACCAAACTGCTTTAATGCGGATTCGAATATTTCGACATAATCATCAAACAAAAACAGTTCCTTCATAGTGTTGTTACCGTAGGTACCCGAATGAGCAAAGCAGTATTTGCATTTCAAATTACATATTGTAGCTGATAGAAAGACAATTGTTGGGTATATGCTGCGCCGGCTTTTCCTTGATATATCAGGAAAACTATTATATCTTAGCATATACAAATACTTATTATACTCCCCTTTGATAATATTTAGTTTTTCGTTGTCAAAATATAATCCTTCTTTTATTTTGTAAACCATAATTTTTACCCTGTAATTTTTTTCTTAATAATACTAAAAGCTTCTATTTCGTTTGATTTTATTTCGTTAATAATTTGGGTTATTTTTTTTTCTTCTGCATACTTGGCTTCGCCTTTTTGGAAAAAGCGCATAATCCTACACAATTCATCCCATGCAGAGATAGCATTCGTCAAATACTTATTAACTTCGACATTACAAATATTATCAAGATATTTACTTTCAAAAAGGGCTTCTGTAAAATCTCTCCTAAATAGAGCAGAACCTCCGGCGTTAAGCGCAGATGCAAATATATGCATGCAAACTCTGTTACTGGTTTTAGATATATCTGAATTAATTATGTTTATAATTTGGTCTTCTAGCAATCTATAAAACTGAATACCGGAAAAGCACTCTGTTCCCTCTAGTTCACACCATGAGTTAGTCAAACACCTGCCGACATTTTTTCTAATAAGTGATTTTATTTGTTTGCTGGTGAACTCATCTTTTTCTTTTTTAAGTAGAATTATTTTAAATACAAAATCTAATGGTTTTATATTGACACGTGCGAGTTCTTTTAAATATGCTATAGAGATCATTTTTTGATACGAATATACAGAGTTATTAGCAAAACTAAGTGTTATATCTCCGTTTTTTAATGAATCAATCTTAAATGCTGAGTAAACAACTGCCACTTGTGTAACTTTAAAATTGATTTTCTTTCCAAACGTCTCCAAATAGTCTTTGGGAATCAATACAATAATATCTTCAAATTGCTTAATCAATTCTAAATCATCAATGGAGAGTAACTCATATGCTATTCCCTGCAAATCCAAGCTAATGGTATAATCAATATATCCTCGTCCATCAGGAAAAGCTATCTCTTTATCACTATATCTAAATACTCTAAAGTTATTTGATATACCATTCATTAATGATAAATTACCATAAGTTTTCCATTTTATTATTTGACTTACTAATAAATTATCACAGCTATACAACATTTTCTCCTTCGTTCAAATAAGTTAAAGTATTATCCGGGTCTGGCAATAAGACATGCCATAAATATCAGTTAAAAGCAATTAAAATCAATAAACATTATAAACAAAGATAACTACTCTTCGCGTTACTTAGAGGATATTATATTACGATATATCATTTAATAATTAATGACTCACACATTATTATTCCTAAATACAAGTATAATTGTAATTCTGCAAAAAACAATAGGCAAGCCAAAAATAGGAAAAATATGCCAAAATTGGTATTGATTTTTAAGCATAAAACGATTATAATTAACAGCGAATGGCATTTTTATGTTGACTACCAAGCAAAGCGAATGAACTTAGGGGATAGGGGATGATTAACATTGTAATTTGTGATGATGAACTACAATTCCGTAGTATCATTAACACCGCAATAGATGAATATATGGCAAAAACGGTTATTGAATATACTGTCAGCAGATTCGTATCAGGTATAGAGCTATTGCGACGGCTTAAATTATCTAGTTATCAAATTGTTTTCTTAGATATAAAAATGAACGATATAGACGGACTTACGGTGGCGCGTAAAATCCGAGAATTTGATAAAAATGTAATTATAGCTTTCATATCGGCAAATATAAATTGTTCTTTGGAAGGATATAAAGTAAATGCTGTTCGCTATATACTAAAAGACGAAAAACTTAATGCAAATATTGCCGAATGCCTTCATTCTATATTATATGAAGAATACCATATTAGTAAAATGAAATTTGATTTCTTCAATGGAACACGTGAAATAGCTCTAAACGAAATTTTTTATATAGAAAGTCAATCACACAGGCTGATTTTTCATGTAGCTATGAGCAAGAAGGAAAGCTATACCATGAATAGAGTAAAGCTTAATGAAATAGAGCAAAAATTATTAGGAAAAGGATTCGTTAGGATACATCAAAGTTATCTGGTTAACAGCATATATATTCTGAGGATAAAAAGGTATAGTGCAGTCCTGTCAAATGGACAAATTCTCCCGATATCAAAGAAAAGATATAAAGAAGTTATGCTAGCCACCAAATAAATATCGCCATATACAGCGGCAACGTTATTACCGTCAAATATGTATCCTTGTTATTGAACAAAAAATGCATGATATAATAATGCTTGAGAAGAGAATCATGCCATGACTCGTCAAACATGTTATTCGTAAATAATTTACTTGCTTTTAAGGTAAGCATGACATACCTTTATAATCATTATAATACCGTATATAGCTATTAATCGTGTCAAAATATCCGGTACGGTAAGACCAATTATTATTTCGTTTATGAATGATATGTCATTATTTAAAGGATAGTTATATTTGTCTATTACTGTAATGAAGTTCATTGATTTCCTCCTATCTAATATTGGTCACTTAACCACCCAATCAAACGCCTGTTGCAAAATAAAATCAATAATCCGAATCTCCCTGACAATAATCCGCCCCTGCAAAGCCAACCCCACCTCAATATTGGCTTCCTTACCTGATTTATCAAACAATTTTCGATTATCAATCAAACATTCAACCAAGTAATGACCTGTTTGTTGGTTGTTAATTGATTTCGTATCCCGCGAAACACTAATAACCTCTCCGCTAATATTGCCATAAATTTGTGAAGGTAACGCAGGGATTTCGAATTTTACCTTACTTCCGCTCTCAACTCCAACGATATCCTTACTATCAATGTATAGCAACACCCGATGTTCCGATTCACCAAGAGGGAGGATGGTGGCTATCGGTGTATTAGGCATTAATATATCTCCGCTGTTAAGTTCGGTTATCACATTAATAACACCATCCATCTGTGCTGATATTGTATGTAAATCATATTGCTCTTTTAACCCATACCTTTGCAAATTTAAATCATCCAAATTCGACTTCATAAAGCTAAGGTTTGAATATGAATCTATTAAAGCATTTAACCATAGCGAAGAAAAGCTAAGGGTATCGCCGTTTTCCAAAGTATTCATTTGCTCTAAATCTAAGGCATTATAAACAGTCATTAAAGTATTTTCTAAATTATCAAGTTCTTGTTTCTTATTAGTTAATTGTGATTCGATATTAACCTTATTATCTAAAAGCAATTTATCGATTGATAATGTAAAGTCGTCGCTAATATTATCTTTTTTATTTGATGCAAGGTTTGCTCTGTTTAGCTCAGATTCTGCGGCAAAGATTTTTTCTTCTAACAATGATATTGAACTTGCTATCTGTGCTTTCGTTTTCGCGATATACGCATTACGAACTTCCTTCGCGGAAGCCACTTGTAACTTCATATCCTCTAAATCTGTATTATTGGTTTTTATTAGGCTTTGTAATGCAGTTATATCGCTCTTTGCCGCGATAATTATTTGAGATAACCGTAATAATTCATTTCTCAAAAGGATTAATGAATCTGTTTTGGGAACATATATGGTATCATTTTCAATGGATGCCAAAAAACTTTGGTAATCAGCAAGCAACTCGGCTTTAACCAAAGGATCCAATACTAATACAGCGATATCATCATTTAATTTTGTGATCGTCATTGTTTTAAAATTATAGTAGCTATCATCTGCTGTTTGTGCGGCATTTACCGCACTGCTCAAAGCATTGCTAAGATCATATCCATTTTGAACCAAACTATTATATGAGTTCTCAGCCCGACTAATCGTCAGCGAGTATTGTTCAAGAAGGGCTTTATATTCATTATAATTTGCCGAAAAGGGATTGCCGTTCGGAAAGTGATTTTGACCTTCTTCCACGGATTTGCTTAATAATTTATGGTCACTTAAATTTGAAATTAAATTTTGCAGGTTTATACTCAAATCATTTCGTATATCATTTTGCGTAAGCGTATCTATTGTCTGATCGAAATCACGTCTAAGCATATCTAAATTCATAAGATACTGCCGATAAATATTTTGATACTTTTGATTATTCTTTAATAAATCCTTTCCTTGCTCCATGCTTTGCTTAAGAAGTGTGAGCATCCCTACTTCAAATCGCAATTCATTGATTGTCGTCTCCAATCCGTCTTTACTCAAATCAAGTCTGTTTGATTCGGCCAGACTATCATTACTAATAGCTTTCGCTCTATTTTGCATCGCTGTAAATCGGATGAAATATTCATATTCGTCACTATCTAACTTATCAGAAAATTTATTCTCTTGTACTTTTAAGGACTCAATATATTTTTCCGCCATTTCAATTTCAAATGTTAATTTATTGATTTCATTATCTATTCTTTCAATATTTAGGCCGAGAGTGTTTTCTAAAATAATCAGATGCTCACCGGCATTAATAAGCTGACCATCTTGGTATGAAAGCGATGATATTTTCCCGCCAACCATACCTGAAACAACACTAATCTTCTCGTTGGGGCGCACCACTCCGCTGCCTTTAGAAACGATTTCAATTTTTCCGATAAAACTATAAATAATTGCAATCGCAACAATTGTTAAAATCAGATAAATCAAAACTGACATAATCGGTTTCGGTCTGCTGCTATAATATTCTTTACTATCGGAAATTTCATCCCATTGTAACTCAATTCCTCGCATGTTCGCTCCTACAAACTACATTCGTTATCATAATCAGGCTCTTGTGAATGATATAAAGTATAATACTCGCCTTTATGCCCCATCAATTCTATATGACTGCCTGATTCAACAATTTCACCGCGGCTCAAAACAAAAATGCGGTCACATCGCCTGATCGTACTTAACCTGTGCGCAATAATTATTGTTGTAATTCCTTTACTAAGAATATCGATTGTTTCATGGATTGATTTTTCGGAAACAGCATCTAAATTGCTGGTTGCTTCATCCATTATCAAGATATCAGGTTTCTTCATCAAGGCTCTGGCTATCGCGATCCTCTGTCGTTGCCCCCCTGATAAATTGGAGCCATTTTCATCGACATGTGATTCATATCGAAGCGGCATACTTGATATATCATTATGAATCATCGCCATTTTCGCATATTCGATAACGGTTTCCAAATTCGTATTCGGCATTCCAAATGCGATATTCTCATAAATTGTACCGCTAAAGAGGAAAATTTCTTGAGGGATATAGGCGATTTTCGCACGCAGAACATCAAAACGGATATCATTAACCGCATATCCGCCGATTGATAAATTTCCCTTCTCAGATTGATAAAAATTCAATAAAAGTTTAGCTAAAGTTGATTTACCCGCACCGCTTTCTCCGACTAAGGCAATATTTTCTCCTGTTTTAATATGAAGCGAAAAATTTTCTAAGACAGGTTTTCTGGTGCCATAACGAAAGCTGATATCATCAAACACAATATCACCCTTTAAACTATCGGGCGCAATCTTTCGGGATTCATTATCACCTAACTCAGGCGATAAATCCAATATCTCGCCCAATCTTTCGGCAGCTACGATGGCAGTCTGCATGGCAGGTTGTAAATCAATCATATTTTTGATGGGGGATAAAAAATATACCAGCAGTGAATTGAATGTAATCAACGTCCCTATTGTCAAATCACCGTTAATAACCATATAAGCGCCAACCCAAATGATAACAATTCCGCCGATTCCTTCTGCCAAGGATTTAAGTGTTTCTTGAATATTGCTAACACTGCCTAGTTCAAGCACACTGCGAAGAACGCGAATAAATTTGAACTCCGTCTCGGTATTTACGGCTGATTCGCCGTTAAAAGCTTTCACTGTCTCTATTCCGTTCAAAGATTCAACAAGGTATGAAGTGAGTTCGGCATTGTTTTGCATTTGAGCTTTGTTAAGCTTTTTATATAAACGGTTAAAAGTAAAAACTAAGACGGCATAGATTATCACGATCAGTACCGAAATAAAAAAAAGTGTTTTTTGCTGGAAAAAGAGGATTATGCCGCCGATTACCGCCATTAGTGTATCAATAAAAGCGCTTAAAGTCGCCCTTGATATCGCATCGCGGACACTTCCTGCATCTTGAAAACGGGAAATAATCTCACCGACCTTACGGCTTCCGAAGAAATTCATCGGAAGCTTGAGGACGTGGTTATAATAGCCAAGTAATAGAGCGATGTCAAGATTTTGACTCATGTAAATCAAAAGTTGGGTTCTTATCGCTTGTAATAATATGCTGAATATTTTCAGTAAAACAACACCGATGGAGATAACCGTTAAAGTATTAATCGCGGATGAGGGAACGATATTATCTAAGATGGTTTTAAAGTAAAATGCACCTAAGATTCCCATTAAAACTATCAGTAAAGATGCTATTAGTATATCGGTTAGCAGGCGTTTTTGCGGTTTTAAAAGCGAAAAGAATCGGGCTAAAAATGATTCGTCACCGTCTGATTTCGCAAATGTATGCGCAGGAACCATTAAAATAAGGATGCCTGTCCAAATTCTTAAAAATTCTTCTGCGGTATATTTAATAAGACCTTTAGCAGGGTCGGCGATGATTATTTGATTTTTTTTGATTTTGTGTATGACTACGTAGTGTAAAAGTGAGCCATCAATAACGACATGAGCGACCGCAGGGAGGGGAAAGTCGCTGAAAAATGCATCTTGATTCCCTTTCATTGCTTTCGCTGTAAATCCAAGTTGCTCGGCGGCCTTGACCATTCCGTAAGCGTTCGTACCTCTTTTGTCTGTGCCGGCTATTTCACGGATGCGTGTTATAGATATTTTAAGCCCATATTGCTTTGAGATAGTAGCAAGGCAAGCGGCTCCGCAATCGGTTATGTCGTGTTGGCGAATGCAATAGTAAGGCATAAATAATTTCTCTTTCGTTTTAAATCATCAACAAATCCATTACATTTTTCACCGTAAAATAAGCAAACTAATTTCTTTGTAAATAATTATAGTAAATGAGGATTCCTAAACCAATAGTAAAAAAACTTATGCCGAGAATAATTCCGCCTATATCAGAGTTAAGAGATGTAGAAAAAATGCATATACCTAAAATCATAATAGTAAGTATTTCTACCAAATCTTCTTTTTTATCTAATTCATAATTTTCTTTTTTATATATTTTATAGCTAAGCCATGCCGTTATTCGACTCGCCTTATTACTGATTTTTATATACACTTTCAGACATAAGATATATGAAATGAAAGAACAAAAGAAAAATTCGAAATAATTTCCTTTGCTAATTGACCAAATAGAAGATATTAAGATCACTTTGCACAAAACGATTCCGATATATGATGGCAAATAATCTGTACTTTTATTATTTTTGTTTATTCTAATTATATTAAGTGTTTTCATCGAATGAAAAAGCATGTTAATAATCAATATGCTTCTGGTTAATAAATGTTGAATATCCTTTACTTCCATTAATTAATTCATCCATAAATCTTAAAATTTAGATATTGAGCAAACTAAAAAGCAAATATGCTTTGTAGTTTGCTCGGTTGTTAATGATTAAGTCCAAGTAGTATAAATTGTATAAGCAGCAATAGCAGCTGTACCTACTGACGGAAATAATATAACTCCTCCAACAGCAATAACTGTTAAACCTATTTTGCAACCTGTACAACCACCATTTACATCATATAATTGATGAATATCTAACTCTGTTAATGTAGTTACCATGTTATAGTTAGCTAATCCAAATTATTACATTTTATTGTTTTTGAGCGTTGTAAAATAAAACAGAAAGCAAAAACGCCATTATAAGGCATTTTTAAATATTTAGTTGTTCACTCTGTTTCCTGTTTATCCCTTGCTTTTTCTTTGTAATGCCTTAGAAGAATATAGACAAATGTTACCACAGATGGAATCATTAAAGCAAAAATAGTATTATCAGAAAGCGAAATAAAATATATAATAATAGCACATAATTCCATATAGATTCCAAAAAATACAAAATACGGAATCACCCAATGTCCATTTCGGCAATATTTTCTGAATAAATACGCAATATAACCAACAAAAAGAAATGAAAGTCCAAAAAGTAAAGCTACAAAATAATCATTTCTCAAAAAAACCAAAACGGTATTTATCATAGCTAATATCATAATGATAATAAATCCGATATAATTTTTCATTTTTCTTTTCTCCTAAGTTAGAATCTTTTATTTCCACCATTTGAGATTGAAATTACAGAGCCAAGGTCAGGTAGCGTTTATAGAATATAACATTCAACAAAGTTCCTACCTTACCCTTGACGTCTGTTGAGACTATCTCGTAGATTATTTTCTTAAGTAAAATTACATTTTATCTTAGAATTACAATAACCTTTTCGAATAGAATTTGCTTTGTGGCTATCAATATAACATATAAATAGAGTAGCCCTATTTAGCTATGCCAACACCCACAGCTGCACCACCAGCTCCAGAAGCAACAGATAGTATTAATTTTGTTGTAAATGGTATTGATGCCGGGCAAAATACCGCTCCAACCACTGCCCCTACTACCAAAACGCCTCCCACAATTATCAAGCCTGCATCAGCTCCGCCATCAGTAGAAAGTGCCTCTTCATAACTTAGCTCGTTGAAGCCAAAAGACTTCAATGTTAATGCATTAGTCATATAAATCTCCTTTCATAGTTGTTCACATTGTTTTCTCATAGTCTCAGTCATATCCTATTGGCCAGCTAGAATACTCATAGACTTTGTAATAACTGGATAAGCTCACTACATTTATATATCATCACCTTCGTTCTTTTGCGGCCGCTATTCTGAACCAAAGTTGCGATATAACAATTAATCCCAAGATTGTATATTCAAAGAACATCTTTAGCTACATCGTCACATGATTATCCTTTAAATATTCGACTGTTCTCATATAACATTCGGCAATATTCCAACATAAATATCTACAATCATATTATTTAAATCTGCATGGTCTTGTACTTCTTTAACCGTTACATTGTATGCACCTGTTATTGTTGTTAATCCATTATTATCAACATACTCAAGCAATCGATTCAATGTTTGTTGTAGATTCATCGGATTACCAATATGCCTTATTTTTACTGCATTTGTTAAATGAAATATTGGTTTTAGTTTACAGTTTTCGGGTGGTATAAATGGTTTATCTATAGCCAGAAGCATTTCAATATCCATAATTTGCCCTTGGTTATTCTCTTCGGTTGAATAAGTAATTGTAACTGTTGGCGCAGTTTTTTTAAGTTCATTATCAGAAATAAACTTATTTATTTTTTGCATTTCTTCATTCAAAGCCGTTGCTGATAATTTTCCGCGAAAAGATAGTACATTTTCCATATGTAATTCTTGACCTTCGATAATATCGCTATATTGTATATCCATAATCGCAAACCTTTCTTGATTTTATAAATAATTCACTTCTTCGGTCTTTTCGACTGATGGAAGATAGCTGAACAAATTATAATCCAATCGCTAATATTAAATCAATAATACAACATAGTGTTTACTCATCAAACGTTATAAATTCCAATCCGTTTAATATTAATAAAACATTCATTTTTGCGATTGTCTAATCTTAGAAGTATATCTATTGTTGCTTACTTAAAGCACGTTTGTTATTAAGATATTCTTTTACAAACCAAAGAACGCAAAAGCAAATAGCTGTTAAAATACATAATATTGAGTTATATTTTCTTTGTTTTTGTCATACGCTCATTTTCTTTTTATACTATCGGAATAATATTATTTTCTATACGTTAAGATATACAAATTGCTCCGTGAACAATACAGCTATTTGAGTAACAATAGTTTTCAAAGGAGAGGATATATATATTGCTATATATATTTATTCTTTTCCGTCAAAAATAATCACCTATTTTACGGGTTTCACCTTGTTTTTCAATAAATAATAACCAGTATTATTCCTTGGCATTAGTATAATATGTAATAATACAGAAAGCAATAGATAAGCCAAAAAACGGAAAAATAAACCAAAAAACGGTAATTTATGACAATGTGAAAAATATGGTAAATAATTATTGATTCCTAACTTCAAAAAGAGTATAATTAACAGCAAATAATATATTTATGTTACTTACCAAGGCGAAACGATTGGTCAAAGGGGATAGGGGATGATTAACATTGTAATTTGTGATGGATTTTTTTGACCGTATTGCTTAGAGATAGTAGCCAAACAGGCGGCGCCGCCGTCGGTTATGTCGTGTTGGCGAATACAGTAGTAGGGCATGGCAATCCGCTTTCGTAGATTGGATGCTTGCAAATATTTTGCAGAGGTTAATATCCGTTATCTTGGTAGTAGCATCATAAGTTCAAGAGTAAATGCAAATTCATTAGGATTTAGCCCAATAGGGGTGTCGGGGAAAAGGAGTGCAAATCGTAAAATTTTCATTTAATACTATACATAAACGTCGCAAACTTACCATGATTACCTATTTCGGGATAAACAAGCTTTAAATCATTTAGACCTTGGGGAACTTCAAATATCATTATATATGTTGCGCTTTCTTTATAGTCAAGAATAAAGTTTACAGGCATCATAGTATTGTCTAAAGGATCAAGCGGTCGTGCGTACTCTGACAATTCATCTGAATCCATGTGCCAATGAATTGTCCCGAAAACTACGGGAAAAACTTTAATTACACAAGTTTCTGTTATCTTAACTTTGTAAAGAGTATTTCCTTCTTGTGCCGAATAACCTGCATAATTTGAAACTTCTTCAATTGATTCAACTGTGAAATTATGCCATTCGCTTTTATATTCATTCCCAACTTCACAAAGAATGGTTTCTTGAAGACTTTGAGCGCGTAAATATTTTATCCTTTCTGATATTACAGACCCCCCATTACCGCATGACGATATTGTAACGGTTATAAATACCATTAAAGATAATACTAATACTTTATTAAATATTTTCATGTTTACTCTCATTCAATGATTTTGCTTCACAATTGTGCTGATTAATTTTAAATTCTTTATAATACCAATAGATTAAAAAGCCACCAATTAAAAGTAAAAGGTGTAACATTTTAGGAATTGGCAACAAATAATTGTGATACCAGTCAACGATATAACTTACTCGATAAATTTTTGTTATGAAAGTAATCCATTCTATTACTAAAATTATCCTGTAAATAATAAAACTAATTGATATTGCATACCCAATGGCAGCCAAGTAACATATCCAAGCCTTCTTATTTACGGGAAATTTCCAAATAATCCATTCAAACTTATCAGGCCGGTTATAAAGTATTATTGATATATATTGTTTTATTCCTTCGCACTGTATTATAGAACGTTTATAACCAACAAAAGAGATATAAGTAAGCCATATATAAAATGGCAAAATAGCAAGATTGATTATAATCAAAGCGCTCCATCCAAAACCAAATAAAGTTACTAATGGATTTCCTTCAAATAACAAATTAGGTGTTCCTATATATGTTAATCCAAAATCAGCAATAGTTAAAATTAAGTAAACCAATGACAAAACTAAAAATTTTTGTTTAGAATTATTACCTATTTCCATATTATAAAGCGCCTCTCTAATTCTAATGTTTATGAATACATATGTATTTCATAGCGATATATTAGTAACTATTTAGTGTTGCGTTCCTTGTATTTGCAGCATATAACCATCTTTGTCATTGTAATCTTTTAATAGTTATTTCAAATCTACTTTTTAAATATATGTAATATGTTATAAAATCACATCTACTTAATTATAAGCGCTTAGTGAATAAAGAACGGAAAAAGAAATGTGCCATTATAAGGAGTGCAACCGAACTAATGCTAGTACCTTTAGAAGCGATTTCATAATATAAAAAAACGTAAGCCAAAACACAAGAAAACATATATAAATAGAAAAATACATTCCTATAAATATATTTTAATGAGTTTATATATATTTCACTTATTCTGTTATGATAATCATAGTAAACTTCCGCCAATGGTAGCGCTATAAAAATAATAAATCTAGTAACCATTAATAAATCTAGATATAATTTATCAAGATAAAAACTATAAATAGAAATAACTATAAATACCATATATCTTACCATTACTAAAAAATTAAATATATTACGATTAAATATTGTAAGTTCTTTCATAATTCGCTCCCTGTATTTATCGATTACCATACGAAGCACTACTCGTTTTGAACATAGCAAAATTACATCCTTAAAAATTCCATTCCATTTAGTATTAATAAAATATTATTTTTGCGATTATCTAATTAGAAGTATATCTTGTTGCTTACTTAAAGCTCGTTTGTTATTAATATACTCTTTTACAAACCAAAGAGCGCAAAAACAAATAGCTGTAAAAATACATAATATTACTAGGTTTTTATGAGGAGTAAGAATATTTCTAAGAATAGCAATAGGCTTGTCTGAAAGTATACCTATCCAATCAATAACCGCCAGTGTTCTGATAAAAACTGAACACATGGTAAGCATATATCCTAATAACGCAAGCAAGTTACCCCATCCCTCTTTTGTCGTTGGAAATTTATACCACCACCATATAAATTTGTCAGGACGATTAAAAGAATACATTGATATAAATTGTCGGATTCCTTCACATTGATATATTGGACGTTTATAACGTACAAATGTATAATGTGTACATGCTACAAATATAGCAAAGAATAAAACATTGAAAAATATCAAAAAACTCCAATCAAACCCAAATGATGATACAAGTGGATTCTGTTCTCTTGTCAGGTCAGGGGTGCCTATATATGTAAGACTCAAGTCACTTATAGAAATTGAAAGAAATATAAATATCAAAATAATAAAAATTATATTTTCTTTGTTTTTTGGCATACTTTCATTTTCCTTTTATACTATCAGAATAATATTGTTTGTAAGCTAAAGCTATACAAATCGCTCCGTGAAACAATACAGCTATTTAAGTAACAAATAGCTCCCCAAGGAGAAGAAATATATATTGCTATATATGATTTATTCTTCCATCAAAAAATAATCACATATTTTAAGGGCATCTCTTGTATTTCAATATATATAACCACTTAATATTCCTAAATATTAGTATAATTTGTAATAATACAGAAAGCAATAGATAAGCCAAAAAACGGAAAAATAAGCCCAAAAACGGTAATTTATGACAATGTGAAAAATATGGTAAATAATTATTGATTCCTAACTTCAAAAAGAGTATAATTAACAGCAGATAATATATTTATGTTACTTACCAAGGCGAAACGATTGGTCAAAGGGGATAGGGGATGATTAACATTGTAATTTGTGATGATGAACTACAATGCCAAAGTATAATTAACACCGCAATAGATGAATATATGGCAGAAACGGTTCTTGAATATACTGTCAGTAGATTCGTATCAGGCACAGAGTTATTACAACAACTTAAAGTATCTAATTATCAAATTATTTTCTTAGATATAAAAATGAACGATATGGACGGGCTTACGGTAGCGCGTAAAATTCGAGAATTTGATAAAAATATAATTATCGCTTTCATATCGGCAAATATAAATTGTTCTCTGGAAGGATATAAAGTAAATGCTGTTCGTTATATACTAAAAGATGAAAAGCTCAATGCAAATATTGCCGAATGCCTTCATTCTATATTATATGAAGAATACCATATTAATAAAATGAAATTCGATTTCTCAAATGGAACACATGAAATAGCTCTTAACGAACTTTTTTATGTAGAAAGCCGGTCACACAAGTTAGTTTTTCATGTAATGAATAACGAGATGATAAACTATACGATGAATAGAGTTAAACTTAATGAAATAGAGCGGAAATTATCAGAAAAGGGATTTATTAGAGTACATCAAAGCTATCTGGTCAATATCGTATATATTTCAAGAATAGAAAGGTATCGCGCAGTTCTGTTAAATGAAAAAATGCTCCCCATACCGAAAGATAGATATAAAAAAGTTATGATATCATATGCTCTGTACAAGGATACTAAAGAAAAATAATAAGTAAATCAAATCATTTCTTAAAATATAATACCAAAATCATTTAGAACATAACAATCCTTAAATCCAATCAATTTCCCCCTTGCCAACTCCCCATATTTATGCTAAACTATCCTTCGTTGACACACATATGTCCGCACATAGCGAACACGCCGAGGGAGATTTTGCGATATGAGTGATAAAACCACTACATATTATGTAGTCAAGAAACGCGCTGTACCCGAAGTACTCCTGAAAGTTATTGCGGCGAAGAAACTGGTTGAATCGGGGAAAGCGCAATCTGTAAACGAAGCCGCCGAAGCACTGGGAATCAGCCGTTCATCTTTCTATAAATACAAAGACGATATTTTCGAGTTCCATGATAATATCCGCGGTAACACAATAACATTAACATTCCAAATGGAAGATGAACCGGGACTTTTGGCTGATGTTCTAAAAATTATCGCCGAGCATCATGGCAATATTTTGACGATTCACCAAAGCATTCCGATCGGCGGGATT